>ERZ827496.1325-NODE-1325-length-29725-cov-37.559218_pt1 | contig 29725 bp, 30 predicted proteins | sample MGYA00519769_ERZ827496 | MGnify/ENA primary metagenome ERZ827496 (study PRJEB31778, sample SAMEA3449327) | human gut metagenome | biome: human gut; feature: human-associated habitat; material: faeces | place: United Kingdom | collected 2010/2012 ...
ATATCAACGAGTTACAGAAGATGGTAGAGTGGTATAAAATCCCTCTCTCTCCGCAAAGTCCTGCAAGTCGAAAGATTTGTAGGACTTTTTTCATTTAATTTCTTATGTTCTATGTATGAGAATGACTTCTTATCGGTTGAGAGTGGCTTCTTAAAATTTCTTTCTAAAACGTGTTGGTTGTTTGTGCGGAATTTCCTAATTTTGCCATAGGAAGCAGCTGGTACTAAGGGACTTTATGCTAAATAGCCATTCTTGGCACCACTCCCCTTGTATCTTTGTTACAAATAATTAGGAAATATGAAAAAAACATGAGAAACAAGTCTCAATTAAATCCTGTTCAACTGATAACAGCTGACCTGTGGATTGATTTTTTTGCTCAACATTTTAATGTGCCACCTCAAAATGTTGCGTTTGCCGAGTCTGAAATCAGAATAAATGATTTTTGGGCACTTTTTAATGCAGTTAATTCTGGATTAAAAGTTTCTGCGAGCGTGGTGGATAGGGCTGTAGAATGCATTGAAAAAGCGAACGAGGCACAAATTGAGGTTTCTGATCTATCATACGACGAAAAAGAAATGCTGAGGCAAAAAAATCACACGATAGCCGAGTATGCAAAGAGTGCTATAAAGAGTCGGTTAAGAGCAGAAGGAAGATTGACACAATAGTATTCAAAATTATTGGCAAAATCGATATACAATGGCAAAAACAAACGCTATGGGCTTAACAGATATCACTGCATTGACCTGCAGGATTCAAGAATTAGAAAAGGAAAATTCCCGGTTGAGAGCGATTCTCGACAAAAATGGCATATCGTACACCTTCAAAGATAATAACCTCCAAGAAAACGCGGTCCCTGCCCCTGTTGTCACTTATAGTTTGGAAGAAAAAGTTGTCATTTTTCAAAGTCTGTTCCAAGGTCGGAGCGATGTGTTTGCCAAACGATGGTATTTCGTCAAGCAATATGGAATGGTGATTGTCGACGAATGCCACCATGTGTCATCTGTTAGTTTTGAGCAAGTGCTTCGCCAGGTCACCGCCACTTATGTCTATGGATTAACGGCAACTCCCATCAGAAAAGATGGGCATCAACCTATCATTTTTATGCAGTGTGGCAAAATCAGATTTGCATCGAAAGCCAAAGACCAAATCGTAAAGCAGACGTTCAATCGGGTATTGGTGCCAAGATTCACCACTTACCGCAACATCACAGACGACACAAAGACCTACACGCAACTCACACAAGCCCTGTCGGAAGACAGTGCTCGTAACGAGTTTATTATCGACGACATCAAATCCGCACTTGAAAATAGACGCACACCATTGGTTTTAACCACTCGCACAGCCCATGTGAGGACACTTGCACAAATGTTGCTGCCATTTGCCGACCATGTTGTGCAGCTCGTTGGTGCAGACTCAAACAAAGAAAAACGGATTGCTTTACAAAAACTGCAAGCAATTCCACAAACGGAATCACTGGCAATCGTGGCGACAGGAAAATATATTGGAGAGGGATTTGACTACCCTCGCCTTGACACACTATTCCTCACCATGCCAATAGCGTGGAAAGGCAACATTGAGCAATACGCAGGCCGCTTACATCGTGAATACGACGGAAAAAGCGAAGTGCATATATATGATTACATCGATTTTCACGTGCCACTTTGCGACTCCATGTATCGCAAACGCCTTAAAGGATATTCGGCAGCAGGATATGGAAAAAGCTCAGAAAACACCACTTCTGAGCAAGCCTCCAAAGAACTGATATACGAGCGCGACAACTACGAAACGCCATTCCACGACGACCTGCTCACAGCCAAGCACTCAGTGATAATAGCTGTACCAAAAGTAAAATTCATGTACAAGCCAGCCCTCATCACGACACTTACCAACCTACTCCACAACGGATTAGAGATAGCCGTGCACATAAAAGAAGATGGACACAACGAAGCTGCCCTGACAAATGCTGGCATATATGTGAACACCAACACAGAGCAAACGCTACAATGCGCCATCATTGACAATTCAATTGTGTGGTACGGCAACATCAACTTTTTCGGCTTCACCGCCCCCACAGCAAACATCATCCGAATCCCCGACCCCAAAATAGCCCAACAATTCACCCACACCCTCACCCCAAAAACCAAAACCAAAACCAAACCAATAAACCAAGCGCCGTAGCAAAATGCGACCGCAGATAATTCACCCCAAAATGGCATAAAAAAACTGAATTCCAAACAAGGAATCCAGCCTATATTTATTTGTACAAAAATCGACAATCACCATCGGAGAGGTGCAAAAAGGTAGATTTTTGGCGAAATTCCACCTTTTTGCCTGCTTGAAAATACTTGTGAAAAACCATTGCAGGCAACGGCGTGACTACCACGGTTCACTGCCGTCTTCGCCGTATTTTCCGTCTTTTGCCTCGTAGATGACCGAAGGTGCCAGCACTTCCACGGTGTGCCACGCGCCCTTCGGAACCACACAGCCATAGCAGCCCGCAGCCGAGTCAAGCAGGACTCGTTTCACCTCACGCAGCCGCCGTCCCGCAGCCACATCTTCCCCCTTTAAGGAAGCCAAGAGGGGTTCCTGCCCCATGCCGTCCGCCCCCCCCGACAGCACATCATCAACATCCTCATATATCACTTCCACCACCTTGCCACACAGCAATATCACACTCTCATTGCTGTGAGGATGACGGTGAACAGGCACTTCCGTGCCAGGCAAAAGCGCATTCAGCATACGCTGCGAATTATCGTCAGCCGATGTGCGCAAATCATAGTTCTGCCGCAAGCGAGCATTCTCCCTCGCCTGCTCAAGCAGCCCTTCAATCAATTCCTTATCTATCTCCATAATATTCTGTAATTTATATCCGTATCAGTATATTGAACATACCGTCTTTCAAAGCCTATTTGAGACAAAATGGGCGATTAGCCGACATTCGTGCATTCCACACTACACATCACCACTAATCGCCCACCTATTATCGTACAATCGCTTCCTTAATGCAGTCCACGATGTAGCGCACATCGTCGTCGGCCACATACGGACCTGCTGGCAAGCAGAAGCCCACCTTGAAGATTTCCTCCTCTATGCCGTTAGTATAGGCTGGAGCATCGGCATACACTGGTTGCTTATGCATTGGTTTCCATACAGGGCGACACTCAATCTTCTTATTGAGCATAAACACACGCAATGCCTCCACATTCTCGTTAGGCTGGCAGTCGGTAACGGCAGAGTCAACGGCGTGAATCACGCCAGCCGCTCCACCCACAGCAGTCTTTATCACCTCCTTATAAGCGTTTTCCTGACCTTGAATCTTCACATCTACATCAAGTGTGGCAGCACAAAGCCAGAAATTGGCATCGTAGCGAGGGTCGGCTGGTTGCTTGTGGATATGCACGCCCGGAACGTCTTTCAACAGTTCTTCGTAAAGTGATTGCACATGCTTGTGATGAGCAATATGGTCATTGAGCACAGTCATCTGACCACGACCGATACCAGCACACACGTTACTCATGCGATAGTTGTAGCCGATAGCAGTATGCTGATAGTAAGGATAAGCATCACGAGCTTGAGTAGCATACCACATCACCTCGTTGGCTTCCTCCTCGTTGCGGCAAACCAAGGCGCCACCACCCGACGTGGTAATCATCTTATTGCCGTTGAACGACAGCACGCCATACTTGCCAAATGTGCCAAGCACCTGACCATCGAAGCGCGAGCCCATGCCCTCTGCTGCATCTTCCACCACGGGAATGCCATACTTATCGGCAATCGCCATAATCTGATCAATGCGGTAAGGCATACCATAGAGAGCCACAGGCACAATAGCCTTCGGATATTTTCCCGTTTTCTCCTTACGGTCAATGATAGCCTTCTCAAGCAATGCTGGATCCATATTCCAAGTCTCGTCCTCCGAACCCACAAACACTGGCTTTGCTCCAAGATATGTAATAGGATGGCTTGAAGCGCAGAACGTGAAACTCTGCACCAGTACCTCGTCGCCAGCTTTTACGCCACAGCCAATCAGTGCCAAATGCACCGCTGCCGTGCCAGCCGACAGACAAACCACCTTACGGTCAAGCGGCTCAGTGCCATCACTCTTGCTGTTGGCAAACGCCTCCAAATCCTTCTCAAAGGCATTCACGTTAGGGCCCATAGGCACCACCCAATTGGTGTCGAAAGCCTCCTTCACATATTTCTGTTCAATTCCAGCCTCGCTCATGTGAGCAAGACAAAGATAAATCATCTTTCTTTCTTCCATTGCTTAAGTATTTTGAATATCTTAATTATTTACCTTGTTTTATACAGATTATATTTAAAGCTTACTGATTTTTTCAGCATATTGCATTATTCTTCACAACTTTATCTGTTCTGATTTTGACTACATTTGCCCTAAAAAACACATTGATGACTTCTAAAAGGATTTTCGCCTTTTTTTACTCAATATGCTTTGATTAAAGCAAGTAGAGGCTTCGTACCACTAATGCAAGTGCTGTCAATCACACCATGCTTTGCCAGCACTTATTTTATCTCCACGAGGTAATCGTTCTTTGCGAAAGTTCGGCCATATTCAGGTTGCAGGATGGAAGCATCCACCTCATTACCCTTCACCCACTCAATAATAGCCTTGGGGAGATTAACACCAGCCTCGTAGCTAAATGGAAATCCACCACCGAAACGTGGATTCAGCTCCAACACACAATACTCGCCCTTTTCATTCTGCATCACGTCAACGTCAAGGTTACCAATGTGCTTTAATGCTGTGCCTATCTTTTCGCCTATCTCTCGCACCTCTGGTAAGTCAACAGTCACAGCCTTATCAGTTTCGCCTGCACGCATAGCAAGTTTTTGTTTAACACTCACCCCCACATTATTGCCCTCAAGGTCGTTCATCACATCCAGTCCAAACTCCTTGCCTGTGAGCTTCTCTTGTATCATAATGTATTCATCTCCCACCGAGGCTGAGGCAAGAATTGTCTTTTTTATTTTCTTCATCAGCAAATGATAGTAGATGTCAAGCTCTTCCATATCGTCAGCCGTTGCCAGTCCAATAGAGCCCGAACCCCAACGTGGCTTCATAAACAAAGGGAAATGGAGTTCACCTGTCTGCAAAGCACGCTTTGCGTCGTCAAGACGGACAAATGTTTTGGGCGATTTCAGTCCAAGCGACTCCACCCACTGGGCAGTCTTGTATTTGTCGAAAGCAATGTCTATCACTGAAGAATCACTCACAATCACCTTCACGCCTTCTGCTTCAAATCTCGCCTTGTTTGCCGCCAATATTGGCAACTCCAAGTCGTTAAGCGACAGCAACACATCTATCTGTTGCTCCTTGCAAATCCTCAACGTAACATCCACATACGTTGAATCATAAACGGCGGGCTCCTGCAATTTCACATCTGCCACCTGAAGAGCAGGAGCAGACAACTGCATGTCTGTTGCCACCACCTTATCACCATCGCTCATATTCTCCTTGAAGTATTTCAGCAGATATGTGCGTCTGCCAGCGCAAGTAAAAAGAATATTCATATCATAAAGCTTTTTTATATCGTTTAATCATTTCATTCATTCCCCATAATATCAATAAAGATGCAATTGGAGAGCTCATATATTTCGAAGTACACTTAATTTTAAACGGAGAATGCAACCGATGCATTACATAATTAAAATAAGTAGGGAAATTCGTCATATAATACTTGCATACATAAGCGTAATACTTTAAGCGATTCCTTTTTATAGATTTTGAATAGTCTAATAATGAATTATAAGATGTGAGCGACATCTTACTCTTTACACTTTTTAGTGTTGGTTGAAAACGATATGTAAAACCAGCCCCATGCTTTTTAAATCCAAAAGCCTTTCTCGGAACACCTTTTTCCTCCACTAATCGCCGTGGAATAGGTCGGTCGTACTCGCCTCCCACGCTATATTTTTCCATCTCTGATGAATTGTTAATCTCATATATAGACGGCCATTCATAACCTAAAATAAGAGGAACACTAATAGCTATAGTATTATTCCTTAAATAATGCTCGGGATTTTGTTCTGCTGCAATCGACATTTTAATAAAATCAAAATTTCTATTTGCCAAACTTTCGTCTTTGCCCCATATAGAATCCCCCTTTAATCCCAAAAAAAGTAGAGAATCTTTGTACACTTGCTCAAATGTATTAAATGCCACTAAGCATCCAACATCTCCACATGAAGCTGATTCTGCTTCCCAAAGAGCAGTGTTGTTCATATAAGCGCAACCATTACCTTCAATAATATTCTTATATCCAAGAAGTTGAGCAATTTCAACGCCGCTATCATTTACATATTTTTCAGGTGAACTAAACGTCAAGGCCGTATTACAGCCTAAATCATGTACGAGCGCAGAAGATGCAGAGGCATCATATCCTTTAGACACTGTTGTAACAAGATTATATTGGCATTTTCTTTTAGCATCAGAAGCGTTAGATATAATTTTGTGTAGAGTTTCCGACATCTTCAGCTTATAGTCATTAAAAGTGCGAAGTTCAACTTTAGCAGACTTGGGGATTTCTTCCCATAATAAATTGCACGATACTTTCAAATTACAATATCGATGCATTTGCACTATCGCATTCTTCAACTTTAATTCTTTCACACAACGCTTGCTACCAAAAAATATAGAGTTTAAATCATATTCATAGCCATAATAATTCGTGTCCAATTGATGTCCAGAATAGGCCAATAGAAAAGGAAGCGAATTTGAAATGAGGAATTCATCATTTTGAACTAAAGAATATAAAGATTCTTGCAAATGATTTGGTGTAACAAAAGTTACAAAATCGGAATCTTCAAGAGCAATCCCCCCTGTTCCGTGAAAAGAAAGTGCTGTATCGAATTCTCCCTTTTCAAACTCTCCATCCCATACACCAGAGACAAAGAAATTTTCATAACACTCTACCGTAGTACCATGGGTAATATTTATTACCCCCCCCATTTGCTAATTTCTGCTAACCAAGAAAGAGGAGGTATACTCTCGTTTTTTTGATATTCAAATCTCATCTTCTTATTTCATTACATTCATTAATCCTCCGGTATGCCAAAATACAATATTTTTGTCATGCAAACCTTGTTTTTCTATCTCTTGCATCATTCCGTAAAAACCTTTGCCGGAATAAGTTGTTGAAAACACAAGTCCTGTATGTGCTGTTGTCTTGTCAAGAAATGCTTTCATTTCTGGAGTGACTTTTTCGTAACCGCCACACAAATAATCGGCATTGAAACAGATGCTATCTAAAAAGTCTTTCTCTATGCCATAATGCGAAGCGAGCATGTTTGCAAATTCTGCTATAACTTGCTTACCACGCTCCTGCTGACGTGCTACAGATATACCAACACACTTCACATCGCCCCAACCCACGAGGTCAAGCCCGACCACGATTCCTGCTTGAGTAGAGCCCGTGCCAGAAGCCAAGAACACGTAGTCTGGTTTGTAGCCTTGCTTGTCGCATTGCCTCTTTAATTCTTTTACTGCATCTACAAAACAAGTACCTCCTGGCAGATTATGGCCTCCACCAATCACATAATAAGGCTTGAGCCCCTCAGCTTTTAGCTGCTCTATAGCCCTATCCATAGCCACAGACGTATCTTCTGGACGTATCAGCTCACACTCAGCTCCGCTCAGTCTGTCGAGCAATGCATTGCCCTTCTCGCTCATAAAGCGTTCTTCTGTACCTTGTATGCACAAATGACATTTCCAGCCATTCTTAGCACACATCAATGCCATAGCCCGGTTGTGATTGCTCTGAACACCTCCACAAGTAACAACAGCATTATAACCATTATTACGCAAGAACTGTTCATAAGCAACAGCCTTACGCGCCTTGCTACCACCACCAACAAATGGAAATATATCATCACGAACCATTTTTATAGACAGACCGTTAATGATATAGTCATTCTGAATTATAAAGTTAGTCCCTATACACATTAATTATCTATTTTATTGATTTAAGAGCATTTTCATAGACCTTCATAGTAATATCCATTCCCCACAATATATAAGTGGTAGAAAATGGGTTACACATGTGTTCTTTGGGCATACTCCAATGCACTTTCATGTTTAATTTCCTTATTGCATAACCTGCATAAAATGGGAAATTCTTCATATAAAACTCGCAGGTATGTTTTATCTTCTTAATCTTGTTTTGTTTCAGCTTTCCCGAAAACTCTTTCAAAGATTTATAAGATTCTTCGGACATCTTGCCACGAATAGTTTTCAGGTTGTCAAAATGGTAACAGAAACCAGCACCAACCTTCTTCAATCCAAACATTTCTCTTTTAACACCTTTTTCTTCAACTATCCTTCTGCAAACAGGCCTGTCGTATGGATTCCCCAGTCGCCAATTGTTCATCTCATCAGAAATCGCAATCTCGTAAATCTGAGAGGCATGATCTGCCCCAATATATGGAGGCATGATTAGAATCGTATTATTTCTTAAATACAACTCATAAGCATTCTCGCTACTAGTCTCACATGGGTAGATTAAGGAATCATTTGGACGCTCCTTAATGCCCCATATTGAATCACCTCTGCATCCACAAAAGAGCAATTTGTCTTTGTAGTACTTATATTCTCCATCAATGACAATCATAGAACCAGTATCACCACTAGAAACATTTAAAGCCTCCAAATATTCGTTATTTGTCTTATAATCGTTAGCGTCTAATTCGTATATATGTTCATAACCTAGTATTTTGGCAATGTCGGAACCACAGTCTCCAGAATAATGAACAGGGCGATTAAAAGTAAAAACCTCATTACAACCAAATTCTTTAGCTATTGCCGCACATGTTGGAGCATCATATCCTTTCGATATCGTTGCCATCATGCCGTATTTGTGTTTCCTGAATGGACTTGTACTATTTGAAACTAATCTTTCAATTGTGTCTTTTAATACATTGTGATAATCGTCAAAACAAGAAAAGTTGAAATCTGATTTTCTAAACTCAGAAGAAACCTTTCCGTCTTGCGTAACCGTAATTATACAATACGTATAAATCTTCATTATTCCTTGATCTAACGGTGTCATCTTCATGCCAGCCTCCCCAAGGAATTCACTACAAAAATCTTTATCGTAATAGTAATAATCAGGATCAAATCGACGCCCAGAATATGCCAATAGAAATGCAGCAGAATTAGAGAATAATTTTACCCCCCCCCATTTCTATTGAAAAGATACTGGCTTGAGTATGGTGGGGTGTAGCAAATACCAGATGGTTGTCATAGCATTTGGCGCCTGTACAACAAGAGAAATTACAGGTGTCAAAACCTCCATCCTCGCATTTTCCATCCCAAATGCCAGATGCAAAGAACTCAGAAGTTCTTATTACTGCATTTCCATGTATAACCTCAGTAAAACCATTGGCCCCGACAACAGCAATCCATGCAAGTGGTGGTAATTCATTATTTTGTTTATAATTTATAATCATACTTATACTTAATTACGTTTAATCATATGATAATGGCTTTCTTTTCATCCCTCACAATTAAAGTTCATTCTGATAATTCACCTTTAAGCAGCCCATAATACATTCGACACAATACTCGTCCCTCAGCAGAAATGTATTCATTTCGGTGCTTGCCTTCCAAAACAAAACCGCACTTCTCATACACTCTTCGAGCAGCGTAATTGTCTTCATTTGTCTCCAAAAAAATTTTCTGCAACCCAAGCTCTTCAAAACCATAACGACATAGCGCTTTAGTAACACGAGTACCAATACCACCTCTTTGTGCTTTGGGATTAACGAACACATAAAGTTCTGCCTTATTTATTTCGCGATTGATTCCCGTTAATCCGCCAAATGCCACAGTTTCTCCATTTTCAGTGAAAGTAAGGTCTGCACGTTTTGGATTTTCTGAATTATTTTCAAACCAACGAATGGTATTATCCAACATCACCGGCACCTCAAAATGCATACTGCTGTACACCTTTATATCATTCATCCAATCCACTCGCAACTGCAAGTCTTCTTTAGTTAACCTACGAACAACTATCATCTCAACTTTCTATCAGCTCGTTCAACATTTAGCTTGCCTGCGCCTTTCACAGCACTTGGCACCACATTCACATCCTTGCCTCCCAACACATTCTTAACTGTAGTCAGCAGCACACGCAAGTCCATCAAAAACGACAGATGCTCAACATAGTAAGCGTCAAGCTCCAACTTCTGGTCCCAAGTCACATTATTGCGTCCATTCACCTGTGCCCATCCAGAGATTCCGGGGCGAACAGTGTGGCGCAAACGCTCACGCTCTGTGTAGTACGGCAAATATTCAGGAAGTAATGGACGAGGGCCAATAAGCGCCATATCACCTTTCAGCACATTAATCAACTGAGGCAACTCATCAATCGACGTTTTACGGACAAACTTGCCCACAGCTGTGATTCGATCCTTATCGGGCAGCAGATTGCCTTCGGCATCGCGCTCATCGGTCATCGACTTAAACTTCATCACACGGAAAATCTTCTCATCTTTTCCTGGGCGCTCCTGATAAAAAATTGCCCCAGCCCCCTTATTGGCAATTGTGAGCCAAATGTAGATGACCAGAAGAAATGGCCAAATCACAAGGAGCGCTAAAAGCACAATAGTAAAATCAATTGCGCGCTTAAAATAGTTTTTATACATAATGTTGATACGATTTTTTACTCTGTAAAAGTGAATAGAGAGACTATCGCCCCATCCTACAAGTGCTTAACAATAGCATTGTAAGTGTGACCGGAAGTGTAGTTATTCAAGAAAAAATGATACCCATTCTCCCCCATTTGCTTTAAATCAGCATTCAGCAATTCATCCACCCTTGCCACAAACGCCTCCACATCGTTGCTCGGAGCCCAAACACCATAGCCATTTTCAGTAGCAATACTACCTGTATCGCAATTAGGATCCGTGCAAGCAAGAATCGGCTTTTTGCTCATCAAATAGGGTAACAGACGAGAAGGATAATTAGGAATCGTAAAGCGATAATCCAAAAATATCAACCCCACATCACAAGCAGCGGCAAGCTCATCGTAATCAGCTTTTGGCAAACTACGGAACACCGACACTGCTTTAGGATGGTATTCTGCCACAAAAGCCTCAAGACGAGCATACTCCGTACCATCACCCACCAGCAAGAAATGGCAATCATCCCTATCCTTCACAGCCTTCAAGCACTCAATCAAGAAAGGAATCCCCTGAGGCTTACCCATATTGCCACCATAAATGAATATCGGCTTATCCACAGGCAGACCATATTTCTCCCGAATCCTAACGGCCGCTCCACTCTGCAGAGTGTTGGAGGAAGTATTCAAATCATAACTATTCGGAGCCACTTCCACCTTCTCGGCGCTCACCTCCGGATTATGCTCAAGCACATAGCGCACATTGGCAGGACTCATACACCCAATAAAATCAGAGATACGATAAAGTTGCTTCTCCTTACGTCTAAACATCTTATAGAGCACACCCCTCACACCCGACTTCGAGAGCATACCCATATCCACCGCATTCTGCGGAAAAATATCCTTCAGCAGCAGGTAAGTTATCGCCGTGCCGCCCGACTTCCTCTTAGCGTAACGAATCACATTGTTGAAAGTGATAGGAGGCGTGCTGTAGAGAATCAAATCAAATTTCACGCCACCGAAATGCTTCTTCAGCGCACGCTTATACAGGCCCTCAAGCAGCATCTGTCCAACGCCCTTCTCCACCACATTCGTCCTCGTCACATTCAGCGTGCGCACGCCCAGGCAATGTATGCCACCCACAGTCTTCACCTCAGTTGGCTTCCCCAACCGGCGTTCATTCGGGTGAATCACATACACCACATGCCCCTCGTCGCGAAACTTCCGCATCAAATCAGTATAGATGCCATGGTTCTCAACATTCGCAAAAACCGTCGACATCGTAAGAAAAAGTATATTCATCAGTTTAAACAAAAATTATAATTTAGCACAACAATTCGTCGTACAAATCCACATATCTCTCAAAGCACTCCTTCTATACTGCTCAAAGTTATTGGCTTTTGCTATTTTTCTATACATATATTCATTTCATTTATCTCTACCAACTTTAAGTCATTCGCCTTTGTTGCCACAGGTTGGAAGTACAGTTTATCTGTATTATTAGTTCCATACGGGAATTTAAACACCCCGAATTGAAATGTATAGTAAGGCATACAGTCTTTTTTCTCCTTATAAATTTCTTTGAACCCTTCATCTAAATTTCCACAAAACATATGCACATACTCGTCTTTAATTCCACCCCCACGCTTCCTACCAAAGTAGAACTCCAAACGAGAGGTATTGCGACCGTCTCCCTCTACTGTGGAGGAAAACACATATTTATCTTTCCATTGACAGCCATAAATACAAGAGCCAGAGATAGGCGCAATAGTCTTGACACTAAAATTTACAGGATTCATCAAATAAATATAATCTTCCGCAAAAGGAGCATCCGTTGCATAAAGCAACCCCTCTGGGAGAGCAAACACCACACAACCTCGATATTTTTGGTCATTACTGCACACACATTCCACTCTTTGGAAATTGTCTGTCACCTTCCAAATTGCAGAGGCTTCATCAAAATCTCCTGTAAATATCCAAAGACAATCACGAAAAGAGTCTGATACTATTGTATGCACATGGTTAATCGTCCCTTGTGGAAAAACATAAACAACCTCCCATTTATCTTTTCCTGTACGTTTATAAACAAAAACAGGAGCCTTTGTTCTGTTGCCAAGATACCCCCCAAAGTAAATTCCTGAATCAATACTTGAAACGCCCACTACCTGAGTAAAAATGAGTGGGCGAATGCCTTCTCCACAGAAATAACCATCTGACAGAGTGCCATCCTCAAGGTCCAATTCTAGAATTTTATTACCCACAGACAGTAGCACGACATTTTCATCAAGAGCCAATGCAGCACGCACCCCCATTCGAAGTAAACGATAGAGATAGCGACAACGCCCTAAGATGCATTCCTTTTTACTGTTGAACACATATAGTGTCTTAACAATTCTACTATCCTCAAAAATCAACACATGTCCATAGCGATAACACACAAGTCTTCCTGAGGGGAGATAGCATAGAGGAGACAAACCTTTGCCTATCACGTTTACATTATTAAAATCCATAGAGCAAATTACTTTTTTACAGAACATATTTGAATACTCCTATTATAACGAAGTGGACTTAGTAGGCCCATTTTTTTCTAAATCCACAAAAAGCAGGTCAGTTAATCAGAAAAGCATTTTAATGCTAAGCCTATAACCTTCCCTCGTTTATTTTCTGTACTTCTTTGGTACAAAATATGGATAACTTGGATTCTTCTGACTATTGATAAACTCAAACAACGCTTTCGAACGACACATATGAATAGGCACACCTTCTATAACAGCTGTTTTCAAAACACCTGCCACCTGAAGATCTCGGTAAAAGTTGGCCTCAGCAAAATACTTGGTCCAAATATGTTTACGTTCACGAATACGAAGTGGAGTTTCTCGCTTACTCTTCTTAATAATAAAGTCTCGTTCAAAATACCAATCTTTCACAGGCCAATCTGGAGTTTCTTGACTCACATGGAAAATGGTTAGGTAATCTTTAATATCAACACCTATACCGATATTCCAAGCATCATGTTCTGCGCAATATGCCCAAGCACTCTGTGGACCATGCGCAGAAGGCAGCTCACCATCGATATTATGCTCCATCATTGCCTCAGCCTGTGCACCAATGGCAACAAGAGGATTTAAAGGAAAACGACTGATTTCCGCATCATCATAACGCATAAGAGTGAACGGTAATAAGCCAGCTGTAACTGGAGATTGAAACACATTATAGACTGTAGTGAAATGCTGTGCCACATCATCCATGTAGTTTTCAATATAATCGCCATAATTCTGCTCCTCCTCAAACGAGCGGATTGCAGGCATCGCCAATGTTCCACCCTCTTTCACTAATTCAAAGAGTTTGTCTATCACTTCTTCTGCAGAAAGTTTAGAACCAGCAAGTGCATTGTATGAAGAATGTATTACCATTATATCTGTATTCTTCACACCATTTTCCCACAAATATGCCGTAATCTTATCAAAATCGATTGGTCTGTTTTCATCCACACAAACCTCCACTGAAGAAGATTTACGAAAACGCCTCAAGGTTTTCACATTATCCCAATAAAGTCTACGAATAGCAACCTCTACCTTGGGAGATATTAAAACCAGTTTGTGATATATTGAGCCTAATCCCATCACTTACATCTTCTTTTCAATAATTTCAGCCAACTCCATTACAGTATTCCAAGAAGAAATCTCTTTCAACTTGAAAATAAAATCATATTCCTTCTCAATCGCCACAAGAATAGAAACGCGATTCACAGAATCCATATTCTCGGCTTCCATAAAATCAAAATTATCCTCTGTCATAATTCGCTCATCCTTGAGCACTTCAAAAGCGATACGCTTTACATCATTTATTACATTTTGATCCATCATTCACTTCTATTTTATAGTTATTTACAAATTGAATTTTTCCTTAATTGCTTTTCTATCCACTTTCCCATTCTGATTAAGAGGGATTGTGCGGATAAATAGCCACTTATTCGGAACTTCATATGGAGGCAATTCGCTGGCTAAAATTGTTTTATGCTCCTTTATATCATATTCCTCACCCTCAATAATAATGGCAAGTTCCGTATTTCCTTGTTCATTAGAAAATGGCATCACCACAGCATATCTTCCTCCTGAGATAGTAGAATATCGATTTTCTATTTCCCCAAGTTCCACACGAAATCCATTTATTTTCACCTGAAAATCCTTACGACTCACATACATCAGGTTTCCGTCTTCTGCATAGTAACACATATCGCCAGATCGATAATAGCGTGTCCCGTCTATCGGCAAAAACTTCTCCAAATTTTCTTGCTCGTTCTCCCAATAACCAAGAGTCAGTTGATTTCCACAAAGACAAAGTTCGCCTTCTGTGTTTGGAGCTTTAATAACATTATCTTTCTCATCAAGCAGAAGCAAGCCACTGTTTACAAAAGTTTTTCCAATAGACACAATATCATTAGCCACCTTTGGCGTAGTCATATTCTCCTTATCTATCAAATAATAAGTACAGAATACAGTATCCTCTGTCGGACCATACATATTGTAACTCACCATATTAGGATTTGCTTGGTGCCATGATTTGATGACTTTACCCATAAGAGCCTCGCCACAAAGGATATTGTAACGCACACTATCAAGTTCCACTTCATCCAGATAAGGAAGCAAGTTTCGAATCATCGACGGAACCATTTGTAAAACGGTCAACTTATATTCTTCCAACAATCCTGCTATATAAGTAAACTTCACAGCCCTATTTGGCACAGTATATACGCTTGCGCCCTTTGCCAAAGGTATTACATAAGAAGACACCGAAAAATCGAACGTAAGGTCAAATGGTTGCAAGCAACGGTCGTCCGCAGTAATGTCCAAACCGATATGATTCATTGAGTCTATAAAGTTTGCCACATTGCCACGAGTGAGTTGAACGCCCTTAGGTTTACCTGTGCTACCAGAAGTAAAGATAATATATGCCAATGTGTCGTCTGAAACCGATGCTATTTTTATCACATCTTTACTAATATAGTTCTCATGTGTAATCTTACTAGTGCTGACTACTTTCACGCCCTCTACCAGTGTAGCGTATTTTGCATCAGCTGAAAGAATAGTATGAGTGTGAACACTTTCTATTACTTCTGTATGACGTTCCTTAGGTTGGTTAGGATTCAAAGGCACATAGGTTTTACCCATAAACCATAATGCCAAAATCGAAGCATATGTACGAATATCATCAGTTGCATACAATCCTACCAGATTATCTTCTAAGCCCTCCATTTCACAATACACCTGCTCAACATAGTCAAACAGCTGTTTATAACTGTACATTTTGCCAGCGATACAAAATGCAATAGTGTTTGAATGTTTCAATCCAAACACAGGAGTCAAAAATTGATCGTTAAAGTTAATCATTTGAAATGTATATATCGTAAAAATTATAAAACACAAGTTCCAAGTATTTCGCAGATGTTCTGCACATCAGAAATACTTAATTTCTCTTTCTGGAACAACTCAATATTCTGCTTAAGAACTTCTTCTGGCAGGTTCCACCATTTAAGTTTAAGAAGAGCTTTGCGGACACCTTCATCAAAACGATAGCGAAGAATCTTTGCAGGCACACCTCCAACAATTGCGTATGGAGGAACATCTTTGGTGACAACCGAACCTGCGGCAATGATTGCGCCATCACCAATCGTCACGCCCGCCATGATAATACTACCAGCTCCAACCCAAACGTCATCACCAATATTTGTTGGCCTTGTTACGTCACGCCCAGCAAAGACGGTTGGAATTCCTGCTACTTTGTAATTGTGGTCGCCACCAAGTATCATTACATCGTGTGCAAGCATAGTGAAGTTTCCGATTGTTACTTTCGGACAAATCGTAGAATGGCCGCCTACATAAGAATACGCCCCTGCACAAAAATCCTTACTTATAGACGCTCCTTTATTAGCAAGGAAGGTTTTATCAACATGCTTTAATCCTAATTTCCATATATAGAATCTTCGTTTAAGTTGCTTCAGTTTATTTATTATAAAGGTTTTGCCCCCCCCCACGCACAACGGGAACGACTTCAGCCATTGTCTTGTAATCTATTGGCTCCAGCTTTGTTACGTTTTCCAGATAGTACTGGGCAACCTTGTTATCAGTAAATTCAAGAGCTGTTTGTCGCGCCTTACGAGACATCTCCCGGCGCTCCTCGACTGTCATGTTGTTAATCCGCCTGATGATGTCAGCCAAAGCTTCTGAATCTCCTGGCTTACAGAGGAAGCCATTGACTCCATCTTCAATGATACCAACCATACCGCCATTATCGCCAGCAATAGTAATGCAACCACGAGACATAGCTTCAAGATAGACCAAACCAAAAACCTCGTGATCACTAATCATCACGAAGCAATCTGATTTATCGTACCAATCGATAATATCGTTACGATTAATCTGGCCAAGGAAAGCCACATTATCAGATATACCATACTGCTCACAAACCTCCTTGGTTGGCAGATATGCAGCCTCCTTTTTGCCTATGAAAGTCATCGAGAAACCATCTTTTCCATACACACTATGCAAGGCTTCTGGTATTGACTGAGAGTGTTTGTACATCGACATTCGGCCAACAAACATAAAGTTCCTTATAGGGGCATCAGTCCACGATTTCTCCTTATATTCACGCTCCATAAATGAATCAGCTACTCCAGAATAACACATAAACTGATGGTTCTGCAGTTTAAAGCATGTCGAAATATCATTTTTAATAGTTACAGAACGGAATCCAATAGCATCAACAGAGTTGAGTGCCCTTTCGCCTTTTTCCTTAAAAATACGTTTGATGGTACCTGAACCTTCATGCAGAACCACAGCAGTCTTAGCATTGGGGAACAAAGGCTTTATGCGATTGATAATACCGATTGTTGGATTACAAAAGTGCCCTATGATAGCATCAGGCACAAAATGAATCGTCTCAAGTTTCTCCATCAACCACTTGGCTTGATTATTCAAGGTGGCATCAGCAAACGCTCCATGAGGAATATATTTAAAGATGGGAATACTGAAAGCCACGCAGCCCTTATAGTTGTATGTGGTATCTTTTACAGCCTCATTAACAGACGCATTATCTCCACAAACTCTTTTCCTTAAAGTTGGAAACATTTTTGCTATTTTCAAAAATAAGGATGGGAATGATGAACGGTAATGTACTATCACCACCTCATGTCCCTGCTTAATCCAATCATCAACGAAGTAATTACACACCTTTGCATCATGGGGAGTTGCCTCCTCATGCCACATTGGGGTTATAAATAGAATTTTTGCCATAAATATACATTATTTCGTAACATTCTAACACCTCACACACACGACGACAAACACCTCGTCTATCAGCACTTTGATGCGAAAAAAAGCAATTACGGAAATATAGGTTGGTTTTACTGCATCTCAATGCCAAAACACTAATCACAGTCATATTCCTGATCAATGGCCCGAAAAGGTGTCTTGCGACAACGTGGTGCAGTATTATATATCAAACACAGCTTTTGCATACTCACCTATTTTTTATTTAAATCCGTAAAATAATAATTCTCATTTTACTGTTCTTTTTCAATGTGCACAGACACTCCATTATTATTTTTTATTTCATACTCTTTTTCAAAGAATATCCAAACAAAACAAATGGAAAAATTACAGCTGTACCCGGAGCGTATGGATATGTCGGTTCTTCCATACTAAGTATGAATGGAAGTAAGATAATAAAGTATCCAATCTTATTAAAATCAAGTTTGCTATTTACCATGTGCCTTATTGAATAAACCGCAAAATAAATGTATAAGCACACCAAAAATATTGCACCTATAAAACCATAACTCGAAAGAATTCTTAAAAGATAATTATGCACTGATGGATAACTTTTTACCAACAAAAGATTTCCTAATAAAGGTGACTCAGAAATTATATTTATAGCTATAGCATTACGTTCAAGTCGACCCGACGTAATGTCTGTTCCCTGATTTTGTGTAAAAGAACTAACTATATAATTATTTACAGAATCCAAACATAGAACGGATATGATTGCTACAACTATGAAAACTACAATAAAAGGCTGGGCAGAATTACTCTTTATCATTTTAAACCTTTTATAAATCAATAATGAAAGAATCATAAATGTTGAAATGAATGCAGCACGTGCTCGGATTGTGATTGTAAAAACTAATGCCAAACAAGCAATGAGCAACAGAATAAACATTAATCTCTTATTGTTTTCCGTCAGCCCTCTGAAACAGGTTGCAATTGCCACAGAAGCAGTAATTAAGCCTAACTGATTTTTGCCATATTGTAAATACAAATCTTGAATCACGAAACCACCGAGATTCTGCATAATCTGCATCATAGTGCTATACAATACCACTATTGAATAACAAAGCAATGCCATAACCCAACCTTTCTGACTCAATCTGGAAGAGTAACCAATTAATATAAACGTAAGTGCCATAAACACATTCTTCACATCCGAGTTTTCACTTGTCGGGAAAAATATTAATAGCACAAAGTACATTGCAAAAGAAAACACTCCAAAAAGAACAAACTTACGTATAAATGCAGAAGCAAACCATTCTTTTACCTTAATGTGTAATGCCAAAGCCAAAACCGCTGTAAAAGAAATATATTTAGACAACGGGTTAGCGGCATCACTTTCTGTCACAAAGTTTGCGAACATTGGATGGTAGCTCAATGCACTAAAACTCAATAAAATTATTAAACTAAGGTTGGCAATTATAATATAAAGATTACTCTGTTTCATTTAATGAAAGTTAAAGTCTTTTTTTTACAGAACTCACTATGCCTTTAGTTATTTGTTTTTCAAAATCAGACAATCCGACAAAATACGACAACGTCAAATAAACGATTCCAGTAAAAGCCGAAACAAGAAGCAAACAAAGCAAGCCCGAAGTCAACATTTTGAGTACATAACATACGATTATTGAAATTAAAAATGGCGGAACAATCTTGATAAAGCACTCTTTATAGAACAAATTAGCATCCATCCCATGAACTTTCGACATTACTATAACCCTTGAAAACGATGCTAAAGATTCACATACAAAGTATGTTACTATTGCAACCTCAACAGGGCATCCCATTAAGCAAAATACCACTGATAGTGGTAATGCCATTACACGAACTACAGACACGATAATAGAGAACCATTTGATTTTGCCAGTAGCCTGATTCGCATAAACTAAACCTCTCGTTATCTGCTCCATCATACAAGCACAAACAAGAAGGCGAGCAACTGTTTCTGTGCCAGCTGGCACTTTCACAAGCCATAAAGCCAACATCTCTGGCATATACACCAATAATGGGATACACACTATCGACATCATTGTGAAGCCTAATTTACCAGCGGTCATCGACAAGCGGAACATTCGATCCACATCATTTGCTCCATAGCTTTTCATGATTTGAGGCTTCATCGTGTCAATAACAGCAGCAGAAACACAATAAATTTGACCTTCTATCTGGCGCGCAATTGCAAATGTCGCATTTACCGTTGTTCCGAAAAACTTGTTGAGCATAATTGCATATCCCTGTCGATTAAGCATACTGCCCATGATATCCATCACAGTCCACCCAGCAAAACTCGACTGCCCTTTAATGCCTTTCACATGTGGCATACCGATATAAAGCTCATGTCGATATTTAAGTAGCAAATAGCTTATGTATAAAACCACATTTAAAACTGTAACTATCGCCATAAGCACACCATACACTATCAGTTTGTCTTCTGTAGTAATGGTCAGCACAATTGCAATCATCAACTTTAGCACAGAGTCTAAAATCGCCACCACTGATGTATATACAAATTTCTCATGTGATATGATTAATGCTTGAAATGGAGTCACCACAATCTGAAAGAAAGTAGTGGCAACCATACAATGATAAATCACCTTTGCTGCATAAATTCGATTGGATGGGATATTCAGGAAACCATCAAAAATAAACACCCCCACAATTTCAAGAGCTATTACAATTAATGCGGAAATCAGAAAATGTAACCAAAAACTGTTGTTAAAGGTTTCACGCAGTATTGACAGATTATTTTTGCCCAAACTGACCGATAAATACCTTATCGAAGTTTGGCTCAATGATGAATTGAGGAATCCAAGCAACGCTATCACACCACCTACCACGTCATACACTCCGTAATCGCTCGCCCCCAATGCGTTTAAGATAATACGCACCGACACTAAAGCGATAATAAGGTTTAGAATCAATCGAGTGTATTGAACTATAGTATTTATTGCTACCCTATTTGCCGTATTCATTAAATATATATTGTAAATTAAATAGATTATATGACCTATTAAAAAGTATTCACTTGCTAACTAATTGAATGCATTTAAAGCTACAAGACTTCACATTTGTCATCCACAGTCGCGTCATAATATTCATCCAACGCTATGATAATAGAGTTGCCCAACTCAAATCCTCCTTTCAGAATTTGCTGCTTAAGATATTCCTTTTTGCCAAAAAGATTCTCATCAAACCTTTCAACTACAATTTTTGATGATTTGTCCCCAACCCTGATAGATATTTTTTGGGGATTGTATATGGACAAACTTCTTATAACACCTTCACAATAATAATACAATGAACCTATGTGTTGTTCTAAAATATGAACTGGTATTTCTTTTTTAGTTTCTTTACTTCTCACACAAGTATAGAAAATGACCGAAAAAATTCGAGGTGTGTTTTTTTTACTTAATGAGGTCACATCTGCCGATTCATTATCATTCCCTTCCCTATACTCTTTTCTCAACCAGTTATTAATTTCCACCTGTGATTTTTGAATATCATCCTGACTTTGCTGTATATTACCCATTGACGCCTCCAATGGAGAAATACTATTCTCTACCACTTTTGCAATAGTATCTTCAATATCTGAGAATTTACAGAGTTCATTCCCTATTCTTGATTCAATCTCCTTAATACTATTAAGTTGACCTATCGACGACAAACCTGATTGAAGCGAATATACAATTGATACAACCGCCAAAACAATGGATGTTATGGTTGCTGCAAAAGAAAAATTATGATATGCATCATCACTTACCCTTCCTGGAACTATGCATAGTAAAAATATATTTATTATCAACGCTATAACAATCAAATAAATTATATGCCATATCGACACCTTTCGAATCCAAAACGAATTCTTTTTATTTGTGGAATTATCCATATTATTATAATTTAGCTTTAATCCAGTCTGCAACTTGTTGAGAATATCCATACCAAGCGGCAGGTGCTGACACTTTACCTACATACAGTACATCATTATAATCTAATGCCTGTTTAAACTTGTCTCGAAGCTGAACAGCTGTTTGCTCAGACTCTATGAGATAAGAGGAACCACCTAAGCAAGCCCATATTCCTTCTTCTTTTATAAGCGAGATTAGTCTTTTGTAGTTTTCTGATGTTGACTCCCCTTTTAAATCGTATGTCACAATATAAACTGCCATATCTCTAAATATTAAATTATAATTAATTATAGTTCTTGTAGCACGATTAAAATGTAATTAAACAAGAAAGAAGAATAACAAAACCTAAATCCATCAAATTGCATCAATCATTCATTACTCGACTTTGATGATCAAATATAAAAGAGTCGAATATTTATATTTCAAATATATTGTACCACACCTCTCTTAATATACAGTCCCATATCAAGCATTCTTCGTGACGAAACAAACTTTAGAATTTGCGCCAGACCATTTTGTTGACGATGCCGACGTAGGATTGGACGATTTTCACTACTTTGGTGCTTACGTTTTCGTCTACGTAGTCGGGGACGGGGATTCCGTGTTGGCCGTCGCGGCAGAGTTCTACTGCGGTGTCAACTGCTTGGAGGAGCGACTTTTCGTCGATGCCGGCGATGATGAAGTCGCCTTTGTCGATGGCTTCAGGGCGCTCGGTGGAGGTACGAATGCAGATGGCTGGGAATGGGTGGCCCACACTGGTGAAGAAGCTACTTTCTTCGGGAAGTGTGCCGCTATCGCTCACCACTGCAAAAGCATTCATCTGAAGGCAGTTGTAGTCGTGGAATCCGAGTGGTTCGTGCTGAATCACGCGCTCATCGAGTTTGAAACCAGAGGCTGCAAGGCGGTTGCGGCTACGTGGGTGGCAACTGTAGAGGATTGGCATGTCGTACTTTTCTGCCATCTTGTTGATTGCAGAGAACAGTGACATGAAATTCTTCTCAGTGTCGATGTTTTCCTCTCGGTGTGCCGAAAGAAGGATGTATTTGCCCTTCTCCAAGCCGAGACGCTGGTGCACATCGCTTGCCTCGATGTCGGCAAGGTTGTTGTGAAGCACTTCTGCCATTGGCGAACCTGTCACATAGGTGCGCTCCTTAGGCAAACCGCAGTCGGCAAGGTAGCGGCGAGCATGCTCAGAGTATGCCATGTTCACATCGCTGATGATATCAACGATACGGCGATTGGTTTCTTCGGGCAGACATTCGTCCTTGCAGCGGTTACCAGCCTCCATGTGGAAGATTGGAATGTGCAAACGCTTGGCGCCTATCACACTCAGGCACGAGTTGGTGTCGCCCAACACAAGCACCGCATCAGGCTTGGTCTGTGCAAAGAGCTTGTAGGAGCAGTTGATGATGTTGCCACAAGTGGCACCGAGGTCATCACCTACTGCATCCATATACACTTCAGGCTCTGCGAGCTTCAAGTCGCGGAAGAAGATGCCATTGAGGTTGTAGTCGTAGTTCTGACCCGTGTGGGCGAGAATCACATCGAAATACTGACGACATTTGTTGATAACGGCTGCCAGACGGATAATCTCTGGACGTGTACCAACAACGATGATAAGCTTCAGCTTACCGTTCTCTTTAAATTTTATGTCTGAATAATCAAATTTAGGTTGCATAAGAAGACTCTTTTTTTTGAACACGAATTGCACTGATTGAACTGATGTTTTAAAAGGTTAGCGAATTTTTCGCTCCCATTCAAGACCGTTGTAGTGCCCAAAATTATAGAGCAGCCCCAGTTTGAATCCGGTAGCCTTCAAATAATTAAAAACTTGGCTTCTGTGAGAATCATCCAAATGAGCCACAGCTTTCAGTTCCAGAATAATGTCGCCATAACAAACGAAGTCCGCCTTGTAGGTTTGCCGCAATTCCTTCCCTTCGTAAAATATTTTCAGCTCTTTTTCCCTTTCGTAGGGAATACCTCGCTTTATAAATTCAAGTTCAAGGGCCTCTTGGTACACAACCTCAAGGAATCCGTGTCCCAGAGCATTATACACATTCATTGCAGCACCATTTATAGCGTAACTTTGCTCCTTGTTGTACAACATCTTCAAATCCGTTCAATTCGTGGAATCTGTGTTCGTTTATTATTCTACTTTATCGAAATAAGTGTCTGGTTTATTGGGATTGAAGATCTCGTTGCAGTACATTACTGTTACAAGGTCTTCGGTGCCGGAGAGGTTGATGATGTTGTGGGTGTAGCCTGGAAGCATGATTACGGATTGAATCTTGTCGCCACTCACCTCATAGTTCAGCACCTCATCGGTGCCTTCCTTGCGGAGCTGGATAAGGCCGTGACCGCTAACCACGATGAACTGCTCCCACTTGGTGTTGTGCCAATGCTCGCCCTTGGTGATGCCTGGCTTGGAGATGTTGATGCTCACCTGACCACAGTTGAGCGTGTGCACCAACTCGGTGAACGAACCACGGTTGTCCACATTCATTTTCAGGTCGAAAATAGCCTTTTCCTTGGGCAGATAGCTCAAGAATGTGCTGTAGAGGCGCTTTGCGAACGAGTCGGCAGGAATTTCGGGAATCATCAGCGTGGAAGGCATATCGGCAAACTTGTGGAGCAGTTCCACAATCTCGCCGAGTGTTGCCTTATGAGTTACTGGGCAATAGCAGTATCTTCCCTTCTTTTCAAACACAGATTTATCAGATTGAACAGATTTTTCATTATCCGTTTTATTCGTACAATCCGTGTTCGTTCCATTCATTGGAATAACCTCTAAGCCCTCAAACTCGCAATGATGCTCCTCGCCTTTTAGGGCGTGTATCATCTCGTCAACGAGGTCGTCGATGTAGAGCAGTTCCAACTCCACGCTTGGGTCGTTGACGGTAATCGGCAGGTCGTTGGCGATGTTGTTGCAGAATGTGGCTACGGCGCTGTTGTAGTTGGGGCGGCACCATTTTCCATAAAGGTTAGGAAAACGGTAAACCAGCACCTTAGCACCTGTCTCCTTACCATACGCCAAGAACAGGTCTTCGCCAGCCTTCTTGCTGCGACCGTACTCGCTATTGCCGAAACGACCAGTCAACGATGCCTGCTGCGAACTTGACAGCATCACGGGGCAATTGTTGCCGTGCGCCTTCAGCGTGTCAAGCAAGGTGGAGGCGAAACCGAAGTTGCCTTTCATAAACTCGTCGTTGTCCTTCGGACGATTCACGCCAGCAAGGTTGAACACGAAATCGCACTCCTTGCACCATTGGTCAAGCTGTTCGGGAGTAGAGTCAAGGTCGTACTCGAACACTTCCTCTATGGCGAGGTCGCCATAGCAGCGAGCCTTGCCGTCTTTAATATTATTGAGTTGGGCACAAAGGTTTTTGCCTACAAAGCCCTTGGCACCTGTAACTAAAATCTTCATTTTCGTCGTTTTTTGAACACGGATTTCACAGTTTTTTATTATATCCGACTCATCTGTTCAATTCGTGTACGTTATCATTACTGCACGAAGTTGCCTTCGCCGCTCAGTTCTTTTTGAATATATTCAAGTGCACCAATCTTTGCCTTGGTTTCCTCAAGGTTCAGACGATAAGTATTGTCGGAGTTGAACTCTTCAATTTCCGCACGCTTAGTGTCGCCTTCCTTGAAGAATTTATCGTAGTTCAGACCACGGTTGTCGGCTGGCACACGATAGAAGTTGCCCATGTCCTCGGCTTTAGCACACTCTTCCTTGGTGAGCAATGTCTCGTACATCTTCTCGCCGTGGCGAATACCAATCACCTTGATATCTTCCTTCTTGCCACCGAAGAGCTCGCAAACTGCCTCGGCCTGTGTCTGAATGGTGCACGCAGGGGCCTTTTGCACGAGAATATCGCCGTTCTGACCATGCTCAAACGCAAAGAGTACGAGATCTACAGCCTCTTCCAATGACATGATGAAACGTGTCATCTTTGGCTCGGTCAATGTGATTGGGTTGCCATTGCGAATCTGATCAATCCACAAAGGAATAACAGAACCACGTGAACACATCACATTGCCATAACGTGTACAGCAAATCTTGGTCTTGCCTGAATAGCGGCTCTTTGCCACGGCAATCTTCTCCTCAATGGCCTTGGTGATACCCATAGCGTTGATAGGATAAGCAGCCTTGTCGGTAGAGAGGCAAATCACAGCACCTACGCCAGCCTCAATAGCGGCAGTAAGCACATTGTCTGTACCTATAACGTTGGTCTTAACAGCCTCCATTGGGAAGAACTCACATGAAGGAACCTGCTTCAAGGCTGCTGCATGGAAGATATAGTCAACACCAGGCATAGCGTTGCGACATGATTGCAAATCGCGTACATCACCAATAAAGAACTTAATCTTGTTGGCCACATCAGGATATTTTACCTGATATTCATGGCGCATATCGTCCTGTTTCTTCTCGTCGCGCGAGAAAATGCGAATTTCACCAATGTCTGTACGGAGAAAACGATTCAATACTGCATTGCCGAAGGAACCTGTTCCACCGGTAATCATAAGGGTTTTACCTGCAAAAATGCTCATAGCTATATCTATTTAAATCTTTTTATTTTAATCTCTTCTGAAAATGTCGCGTGTATATACTTTTTCTTCCACATCGTCGAGGCATGCGTCGTAGCGGTTGGCGATGATGGCATGGCTTTGTGCCTTGAACTGTGCCAGGTCGTTGACCACCTTGCTGCCGAAGAATGTGGTGCCGTCTTCAAGGGTTGGCTCGTAGATGATGACCTCGGCACCCTTTGCCTTGATACGCTTCATGATGCCTTGGATGGCAGATTGGCGGAAGTTGTCGGAGTTCGACTTCATGGTGAGGCGATACACGCCAATCACACAGCCACCCTGCTCTGTGCCGAACTGGTTATTGCTGTAATAGTCGTACCAGCCTGCTTTGCGGAGCACTGCGTCGGCGATGTAGTCTTTGCGGGTGCGGTTCGATTCCACAATGGCCGACATCATATTCTGTGGCACGTCCTGGTAGTTGGCGAGCAGCTGCTTGGTGTCTTTTGGAAGGCAGTAGCCGCCGTAGCCAAATGATGGGTTATTATAATGTGTACCGATGCGTGGATCGAGGCCAACGCCCTCGATGATGGCTTCTGAGTCAAGACCCTTTACTTCTGCATAGGTGTCAAGCTCGTTGAAGTAGCTCACGCGGAGCGCGAGATAGGTATTGGCGAAAAGCTTCACCGCCTCGGCTTCCTTCATGCCCATGAACAGGGTGTCGATGTTTTCCTTGATGGCACCTTCCTGCAAGAGTGCGGCAAAGGTCTTAGCTGCCTCTTTCAGCATCTCCACATCGGTAACCGATTGGATAGCTTTGTTTTCCGCCTCAAATTCGGGCTTGTCGATGATTTTAGGATAACCCACGATGATGCGGCTTGGGTAAAGGTTGTCGTAGAGCGCCTTGCTCTCGCGAAGGAATTCGGGCGAGAACAAGAGGTTGAACTTCTTCACGCCTTTCTGCGCATACTTCAAGTAGAGGTTGCGGGTGTAGCCCACCGGAATGGTAGATTTGATAATCATCACTGCATCGGGGTTCACCTCCAGCACCAGGTCGATTACCTCTTCCACATGGCTTGTGTCGAAGTAATTCTTCACAGGGTCGTAGTTGGTGGGGGCAGCGATCACCACAAAGTCGGCATCGGCGTAAGCTGCCTTGCCGTCGAGGGTGGCAACAAGGTTCAATGGCTTCTCAGCCAAATACTTTTCGATGTAATCGTCCTGAATGGGCGAAATACGGTTGTTCAACTTTTCCACCTTTTCAGGAATCACGTCCACTGCTGTTACATGATGGTGCTGCGATAGCAATGTAGCTATGCTCAGTCCCACGTAGCCCGTACCAGCCACGGCTACCTTAATTTCATTAAATTCACGCATATATTTTTCAGATTACTATAAGTATCAATAGAAATGAGGACTATTCGGCTATCTCGAAGTCCTCGTTGTGCACATTGTTCACCGCCACGGCAAATCCACCAATGTTCATCACCAACTGGCGATCGCGCTTCACTCGCACCACATAGCCCTCCTGCCCTTTAAAAAGGCCTGTAAGCACGCGGAGCCTCACATGGTCTTTAGCAAATCGCTCAAATGGCTCGCGCATGAATGTCAACCGCTCTGGCTCGTTTTGCATCACTGCCATGAATGGCTGCATCACACTGTCGGGGATTGAAGCGGGCTTTTTGGTGCTACAGTTGTTCACCAGATAATACTGAGGGAAGTTGAGTTTCAGGAATGTCCTCAACTGATTGGTAGCACCCTGCAAGAACACAAGCCCATTTACGGTAGGCTTTTCCGTTTTCACCACGCCTTTGCCGTCGGGTTTGTCTTTGTATCTAACTGTGCGGTGTACGAAACACTTCGGCCTGAAATCGCCCAAAAGTTTTCGATTTTCGAGATTCTTTTCAAAAACTGCCGCCGACATGTGCTGTATGAAGATATAGCCCCATGGAGCCGCTTCCGTTTTTGGTGTGCTGGGTATTTCGACTTTGGCATCGGCGCATTCATCTTCGCTTCGTGCGGCATTCTCCTTTTCTGGCTTTTCTGCACTTGCCGCATCTTCAAAATCAGCTATTTCTCCCACTTTCGAGACCGATTCGCCAGTCCCGACTATGTGGATGCCCTTTGGTAAACGCTTGTTGTTATACACGTCGTTCACGTCGGCTGTAGAAGATAGAAGCGAGCAATCCTGCGTCATTTTCATTTTCTACTTTATGTCACTGTTGGCCATCATCAACCTGAGTGATTGCGCCAATTTTACATTGACATTATTCATAAAATCAAACAGTTAAGTATGTTTGGCCATTAACGGATGAGTAGGTCGCGACTTATCTAAAACCTAAAGCAAGCGCAAAATACTTAGCATCGTCGTCCCCCACCATTGTGTGTGGCTTTGTGTCTTTATTTGTGTCTTTATCCGTTCATTTATGCTTTCCCACCATAAAGACAAAAAAAAGTACTACAAAGGTACATAATTCTCCACACATATCCTACTTATTGCCTCCAAAAGTGCCACATTTAACACAACTTACACAATAATTCAAACTGCAGCTCACCCTATCCCCCATTCCCAATTTTAATCCATTAGTCTTTTTGCATGTTTTTCAAAATTCGCACACTTTCCCAGTAATCGTCAATGTTCTTAAATATTTGCTTTGCGCCTTCTTCTGAAAGATGATGCCCGCTGTCAATCATTTCATAACTGCTATAATAACCCGAAAAATCTTCCACATACTTAGTTCCGAACAATTCATCATACTTTCCAAAAAAGCCTTTCACAAGCATTTTCTCTTGATAATTAACAGATTTCGCTATCCATATTTCATACGGCATATATGTCTTTATCATCTTCATAAAAGCAGCATCTTGCTCCACCAGTTTACACAGTTCTACAGGTGGATCCCAACATGGATTGATGACAAATCTCGGAATCCCATTTAAAGTCAAAGTGATAAATCCCCCAAGGCTCGAACCAATCACCAAATCAATCTTGAATTCGTCAATAAAATTCAAAATTTGCTCTCTTGCGTGCGAACAATCTGCCTCGTCATAATCAATTGAAAACAACTTATACCCCTCCGGAAGCGCACTCAAAACTCGTTTATAACCTCTCCCATACGCAGAACCTCGAAACCCATGAACATAAAGCACTCTTTTCATATTCCAATCAATTTTAAAGTCACATACAATAATAGTAAAAAGTCCAAAAAATTCAATCCCCATCCCTATTTTTTACAAAAATAAAGGAAATGATATACATGTTGTCCCAAAAAAGATGCAATGAAATTCCGTTAGGAATTTGATGTGTGTAGGCAGGTATGCAGAAAAGATGTAA
>ERZ827496.1330-NODE-1330-length-29676-cov-7.367307_pt1 | contig 29676 bp, 26 predicted proteins | sample MGYA00519769_ERZ827496 | MGnify/ENA primary metagenome ERZ827496 (study PRJEB31778, sample SAMEA3449327) | human gut metagenome | biome: human gut; feature: human-associated habitat; material: faeces | place: United Kingdom | collected 2010/2012 ...
GCTTTGCCTCTGGACTCCACAAGGGACTTCGTCCCTTGACCCTTTCGCGCGATTCGGTTGGGGACGTTTTCATACTGTTTGCGCGTGCTGATTGAGGGGAACGACCTCATCCGTCGCTGCGGATGGGGTCGGGTTCTGCTGCAATCAAGACAAAATCTCCCGGAAGGTCACCCCTCCGGGAGAAAAAAGCACCTTGGGTTAAATATCCTCGTCATCCGCCGGGGAATCCTTCTCGTCCTCCCCGCCCAGATCCATGTCCAAATCGCTGCCGCTTGCGTCCTCTTCGGCACGGCGAAGCAGCTCCTGCACTGCCTTCGATTCCGCAGCGTCCGACGTGTCGAAGCCCTCGGCGCGCGCTTCGGCGGCATCCGCATCAGCAGCATTCGCGGGCGCATCCGGCTCTTCGTCGCGCTCGGCGCGGGCAACGGCGATGACGTGGCTGCCTTCCTGCAGCTTCATCACGATAACGCCCTGCGTGTTGCGGCCGCAGACGCGGATGTCCTCGGCGCGGGTGCGGATGATTGTGCCGTCGTCGGTGATGAGCATCAGGTCTTCGTCCGGCTTGACCATCAGCAGCGCGGCGAGGTCGCCGGTCTTGTCGGTCAGCTTTGTGGCGATGATGCCCTTGCCGTTGCGGCCCTGCTCACGGTACTCGTCGGGGCTGGTGCGCTTGCCGTAGCCCAGCGTCGTAATCGCCAGCACGTCCGCGCCCTGCTCCAGCGGCACCATGTCGATGATGATATCGTCGTCATCCAGCCGCATGGACTTCACGCCCATCGACGCGCGGCCCATCGGGCGGATGTGGCGCTCGCTGAAGCGGATTGCCATGCCCTTGCGGCTGCCCAGCAGAATTTCATCGTCGCCGCTGGTCAAATCCACGCCAATCAGCTCGTCGCCTTCCTTCAAATTGATGGCAATCAGGCCGTTCTTGCGCAGGTTCGCGAACTCGCTGTACGGCGTTTTCTTAATCATGCCGTCGCGCGTCGCCATCACAAGGTTGTGTTCGCCCGTCGCGCCCGGCACAGGAACCATGCACGTCACCTTTTCATCCGACGCAATCTGGATGAGGTTGATAATCGCCGTGCCGCGTGCGGTGCGTCCAGCTTCCGGAATCTGGTAGCACTTGAGCATGTACACGCGCCCCATGTTGGTGAAGAACATGATTTCGTCGTGCGTGGATACGACGCGCATCTGCACGGCGAAGTCCTCTTCCTTCGTCGTCATGCCGGTCACGCCGCGTCCGCCGCGGTTCTGTGCGCGGTAGATGGATTTCGGTGTGCGCTTGACGTAGCCCTGCCGCGTCAGCGTGACGACCATGTCCTCCTCCTGAATCAGGTCTTCCACGTCGATTTCGCCGTCGATGGTGGTCAGCTCCGTGCGGCGCGGGTCAGCAAATTTATCGCGGATGGCGCTGATTTCGGTCTTGATAACCTCCATCAGCAGGTGTTCGTCCGCCAGAATCGCCTGGAAGCGGGCGATTTCCTTCTCCAAATCGTCGTATTCCTGCTGGAGGCGGTCGCGTTCCAGACCGGTCAGGCGCGCCAGACGCATGTCCAGAATCGCCTGCGCCTGCTTGTCGGAGAAGTCGAACCGCTCCATCAAGGTCGTTTTCGCGGTGTTGGGGTCTTTGCTGGCGCGGATGATGGACACAATCTCGTCGATGTGGTCAAGCGCCTTCAGCAGACCTTCCAAAATATGCGCGCGGGCAAGCGCCTTGTTGAGGTCAAAGCGCGTGCGGCGGGTGACAACGTCCTTTTGATGCTCCAGATAATAGTACACCATGTCGCGCAGGGAGAGGATTTTCGGCTGCCCGTTGACCAGCGCGAGCATGTTCGCGCCGAACGTCTCCTGCATCGACGTGTGCTTGTAGAGCGTATTCAGGATAACCTGCGGGTAAACATCCTTCTTCAGCTCGATGACGATGCGCATCCCCTGCCGGTCGGACTCATCGCGGATATCGCTGATGCCCTCAATGCGCTTGTCGTGCACAAGTTCGGCAATCTTCTCCACCAGCTTCGCCTTGTTGACCTGATACGGGATTTCCGTCACGACGATGCGGCTGCGGCCGTTGGGCATTTCCTCGATGTTGGTCTTTGCGCGCACCTCAATGCGCCCATGCCCCGTGTAGTAGGCTTCGCGGATGCCGCGTCTGCCGAGAATGATGCCGCCGGTCGGGAAGTCCGGGCCTTTGATGTGCTGCATCAGGTCGTCGATGGTGCAGTCGGGGTTGTCAATCATGCAGATAACGCCGTCGATGACCTCGCCGAGGTTATGCGGGGGGATGTTCGTCGCCATGCCGACGGCAATGCCGCTGGAACCGTTGACGAGCAGATTCGGGAAGCGGCTGGGCAGCACGGCGGGCTGCATGAGCGTTTCGTCGAAGTTGGGGTAGAAATCGACCGTGTCCTTCTCGATGCCTTCGAGCAGGTAGGGGGTCAGTTTCGTCATGCGGGCTTCGGTGTAACGCATGGCGGCAGCGCCGTCGCCATCCACCGAGCCGTAGTTGCCCTGCCCGTCCACGAGGGTATAGCGGATGTTGAAGGGCTGCGCGAGGCGCACCATGGCGTCGTAGACGGAGGAATCGCCGTGCGGGTGGAATTTGCCCAGCACGTCGCCGACAAGGCGCGCGGACTTGCGGTACGGCTTATCGGGCGTCATGCCGAGTTCTTCCATATCATAGAGAATGCGGCGGTGCACAGGCTTCAAGCCGTCGCGCACATCCGGCAGCGCGCGGTCGATGATGACCGCCATTGCGTAGGAGATGAACGACCGCTTCATCTCCTTTTCCAGATTCACCGGGATGAGTTTGTCCTGAATGCTGCTCATAATTTCTCTCCGAACTGTTCAGGTTTTCTGTCTGATAATTGCTTGTTGTATAATGCGCACGGGAAACCAGCCGCAGCGGGCGGAAGAGGTTCTCATTGCGCGGATGCGGTTACACATCCAAATCCTTCACCAAATCCGCGTTCTCCTCGATGAACTTCCGCCGCGGCTCAACCTGATCGCCCATCAGCAGCGTGAAGATTTCATCCGCCGCCATTGCGTCCTCCGGCGTAATCTGCATCATCGTGCGGGTTTCGGGGTTCATGGTCGTCTGCCACAGCTGCTCGGCGCTCATTTCGCCCAAGCCCTTGTAGCGCTGAATGTCCGGCTTCGGGTCGCGCCCGATTTCGTCCAGCAGTCTTTGGAGTTCGTCGTCATCATAGACGTACTTTTCCATTTTGCCCTTCGTCACCTTGTACAGCGGCGGCATGGCGGCGTACACATAGCCCTTTTCCACCAGCGGCCGCATGTAGCGGTAGAAGAACGTCAGCATCAAAATGCGGATATGCGCGCCGTCCACGTCCGCGTCCGTCATGCAGACAATGCGGTGGTAGCGCAGCTTGCTTTCGTCAAACTCATCGCCGAAGCCGCAGCCGAACGCCGTCAGCATACTCTTGATTTCGTTGTTGCCCAGCGCCTTGTCCAGCCGGGTTTTTTCGACGTTGAGGATTTTGCCGCGCAGGGGCAGAATCGCCTGAAAATGGCGGTCGCGTCCTTCCTTCGCGCTGCCGCCTGCGGAGTCGCCCTCGACGAGGAAGATTTCGCACTTGCTGGGGTCGCGCTCGGAGCAGTCCGCCAATTTGCCCGGCAGGGACGCCGATTCCAGCACCGTCTTGCGGCGGGTAGCCTCGCGCGCCTTGCGGGCTGCCTCGCGCGCGCGCTGGGCGCTCACGCAGCGGTCAAGAATCGTCCGCCCGACAGACGGGTTCTCCTCCAGATAGGTGGACAATTCCTCCTTCACAAGGTCGTTGACCACGCCGCGAACCTGCCCGGAGCCCAGCTTCGATTTCGTCTGGCTCTCGAACTGCGGGTCTTCCATCTTGACGGACACAACCGCCGTCAGGCTTTCCTTCGCGTCCTCCGCCTTCAGGTTCGGCTCGTTGTCGCGCAGGAGCTTATACTTGCGGCCGTAGTCGTTGATGGCGCTCGTCAGGGCGGTGGTGAAGCCCGTGAGATGCGTGCCGCCGTCAGGGGTCGCGATGTTGTTGACGAAGGTGTAGATGTTTTCGGCATACGAGTCGTTGTACTGCATGGCGACTTCCACGAGGATGCCGTCCTTCACGCCCTCGGTATAAATCGGTTCAGGGAACAAAACTTCCTTGTTGTGATTCAGATACTTGACGAACTCGCGCAGGCCGCCTTCGTAGAGGAAATCCTCCGTCACGGGCGTTTCGCCGCGCTCATCGGTGAAGGTGATGTGGATGCCCTTGTTCAGGAACGCCATCTCGCGCAGGCGCTTCTTCAGCACGTCAAAATCAAACGTGACGCCGCGCTCAAAGATGCCGTCGGGGTTGTCGTCGCTGATGACGTCGGGCAGGAAGCGGATCGTCGTGCCGGTGCGGTCGGTTTCGCCGATGACGCGCAGGTCGTAGAGGTACTTGCCGCGCGCGTACTCCTGCTGATAAATTTTCCCATCCTGATAAACCGTCACGGACAGCGACTTCGACAGCGCATTGACCACCGACGCGCCCACGCCGTGCAGGCCGCCGGACACCTTGTAGCCGCCGCCGCCGAACTTGCCGCCCGCGTGCAGCACCGTCAGGCAGACTTCGACCGCCGGACGGCCCATTTTCGGGTGGATGCCGACGGGGAAGCCGCGCCCGTCGTCGCGGACGGAGACCGAGCCGTCCTTGTGCAGCGTCACGTCGATGCGCTTGCAGTAGCCCGCCAGCGCCTCATCCACGGAGTTATCCACAATTTCGTACACCAGATGGTGCAGTCCGCGGCTGTCCGTCGAGCCGATGTACATGCCGGGGCGCTTGCGAACCGCCTCCAAGCCCTCCAGCACCTGAATCTGCTCTTCGCCGTATTCGCTCTTGACCTGCGTCGCTTCTTCAATCTGCTGTTCGATTTCTTCTTCCGTCCGGTGTTCGAGTTCCTGGTCGTTCAACATGCTTGCACCTCACAAAAATCAATAAACGGCGGATGATTTTTCCCCACGCCGCGAAAACCGTAAAATCAGGGGCATTTGCCCTTGCCCCGCCATCCGGGAGGGGGACACGCACGTCGGGGTACTTCGCGTCAGCGGGCGCACAAACCGTGTCTACGCACGCCCCACCGCCGGATTCCCCCGCTGTTGACTCTTCCCCAACATATCTATTATAGCACTTTCCGCCCCAAAAGAAAAGGGTTTTCCTTCATTATTATTGTGTTTTGCTTCGGAAGGGGGGAAAATGTTGTTTTCGGTCAAAGCGGATGCGTTCGGTTCTGCCGCGAAACAGTTCAAGCAGCATGGGTGAGCGCTGCGAAGGGGTCGAGGGGGCGACCGCAAAGCCCCCTCGTCGCGTCCGCAGACGCGAAACCCTCTGCGTAACAAAAAAGTTCAAGCCACATGGGAGTGCAATGCGAAGGAGTCGAGGGGGCGACCGCAAAGCCCCCTCGTCGCGTCCGCAGACGCGAAACCACTGCGCAACAAAAAAGTGCAGTTGGTTTTGACCCCAAAATCAAATGAAATCAAGCGAAATCAAATGAAATCAAATTTCCTTGACGAACATCCATTCCCCGTACTACAATATCACTGTCGCAATAGCGACCCACAAAATCCGAAAGGAATGACCCAAATGTGCAATGTAAACTACTTGATTGAAATCCGCCGTTTCAACACATTCGCCGCGCGAACCCGCCTTCCCGCCAGCGCCCAGCTGCTGTGGTACAAGCTGATTGAAATCATGAACCAGCACGCCCGCGGCGGCGACTGGTGCGACGGCTTCCTCCGCATCGACAACCCGTACCTGCTCGCCTACTTTCCCATGAGCGCCACCGCCCTCGCCGACGCTCGACGCATGCTCTGCGAAGCTGGGCTTTTGGAGTACATTCCCGGCGAAAAGAAGCGCACGCCGCCCGCGTACCGCCTGCATTACTTCTCCGTTTGCGACGGAAAAGGCGCTATTGAGCGTGACTATCCGCGTGAAATCAGTGCTGATAGCACAGCTGATTGCCCCGCTGATGCCCCCGAAATCCGTGACTATTCCCGTGATCATCCCGATTCTCCCGCTGATGATCACGCTGATTGCCCCGAAATCCGTGACGATCCCCGTGATCATCCGAATTACCCAAGCGTTTACCCAAGCGATTGCACAACCGTTTGTCCAACCGATTGCACAACTGATTGCCACGGAAATACGCCCGATTTTCACGACACTAATATAAACTATACAGAAACAGAAACGGAAACCGTAAACCCAACGGGGAAAACGAATGATGATGAAACGGAGACATCTGCTTTCTCTGCCGGATACGCGGGCGCAGGCGCGCACGAGTGTGCGTATGCGTGTACGGAGGCGGGCGCGCGCGAGGGAGCGTTTCCGCGGTCAATGCGGGAGAGTGCGAAACTGGCGGGTAAAGTGCTGCTGCATCAGCAGTTCACGGAGAATCAGCTGAATCGGGTGATGGCGGCGTTTGGGTCGTACCCGTTCGAGGACGGGCTGATGATTCAGGCGGTCGCCAAGACGGCGGAGGCGAATCCGACGAACGCGGTGAATTACCTGATTCAGCTGCTGACGGACTGGGGCGGCGCGGGTGTTCGGACGGTTGCGGAGATGGAGGACTACCTGTACGCACGGAGTATGGCGCAAGGGAACGCGCTGATGCACACGCGGGAGGAGGGGCGGGCGCTTTTGGCGGCGTTCAGGGCGGAGCATGGGGCGGCGTGAAGGGAAATGCGGAGTTCGGAATGCGGAATTATGTGTGCGCTTTTGGGGATGAGAAATGCCCGGCTGGCGCAGGGCGCAGTCGGGCGAAGGGTTATTCGGTTTCGCTGTTGTACTTCTTGCACCACGGGCGCAGCGTGCATTCGCCGCACAGGGGGTGCTGGGCCTTGCACACCCTTCGACCGTGGAAAATCAGCCAGTGGTGCGCGTCGCTCCACCTGTCCTGCGGAATCAGCGCGCGCAGCTGCATCTCCGTCTTCAGCACGTCGGGGGCATCCACCAGCCCAAGGCGGTTGCTGACGCGAAAAACGTGCGTATCCACCGCAATTGCCGGAATATGGAACGCCGTGGACATGACGACGTTCGCCGTTTTGCGCCCGACGCCCGGCAGTCGGGTCAGCGCTTCCATGGTGTGCGGAACTTCGCCGCCGTCCTCCGCCAGAATCATCCGGCACGCGGCGATGATGTTGCTTGCCTTGCTCTTGAAGCCGCAGCTTTTCACCAGCGGGTACAGTTCGGCAACATCCGCCTCCGCCATGCTCTTCACGTCGGGGAAACGCGCGAACACGGCGGGCGTGACCTTGTTGACCTGCTTGTCGGTGCACTGGGCGGACAGCATGACCGCCACCAGCGTCTCGTAGGGGTTGGTGAAATGCAGTTCGGGCTTGGGCTGGGGATAGAGACGGTCAAGCTCGGCGAGGATTAACTGTTTGTTTTCTTCAGGTGTCATTCAGGGGATTCTCCTTCACAGGTGCGTCACTGCGTTCGGCATCCGCTGCACGCCGCGCAGCATCAGCAGCAGCATCGCGACATTGACCGGGTAGACGACGACCTGCTTGATGAAACGGTTGCAGACGCTGATCCACGCGGGCATCGTCGCGCCTTCGCCGTAAATCGGGCGGACAAGCGCGCGGACAAACGCGGGATAATCCGCGCCGTCGGACACCGCGGTGAAGCCCGCCATCGCCAGAAAGTAGGTGTTCAGCAGGAAGTGGCACACCAGCGACACAACGAGCAGGCACGCCATCGTCCGCCAAATCGTAACCGGACGTTTATGCAGCATCAGCCCGTAGAAGAAGCCGCCGAGCGCCGCCGTGACGGACAGACCGGGATTAATCGCCTGCCCGGTGAGGATGGTGCCGAGGGCGTCGCTCCCCCACGCAACGAGCGTGCCGCCGATGGGGCCAAGCAGGTATCCGGCAATGGCGTTGGGCAGAAAGCCGAAGCTGATGCGCAGCCAGTTGCCGAGGTTGATGGCGGTGATGCGGCTGAGGATGATTTGCAGCGCCATCAGCACGCCCATCACGCAGAGCTTCTGGGTGGTCAGCCGGGCGCAGTCCCGCCAGTAGTTGGCATGGAAAACGGATTGTGACATCACAAAAAGCGCCTCCTAAGCGAATTCTTGCGCGCAACTCGCAGGAGGCAGCACCAAGACAGCGAGATGCGCCGAACCCACCGCGCCGCCGTGCGGCTTCGTTTCATGACAACTCCCCGTTCATGAACACTTAACGCGGATTCAGCTACTCTGCCCGATGCGAATCACAGGCAAGGCTATTGTACGCCATTTCGCCCAAAAGTGCAAGGCTTTTTCGGGATTCCTGCTGTTTTTTCAGGGGGATTGAGGGATTTCCCATGTGTAGTACGGCGCACCCCAGAAACCGGGATACTCCGTCACGGTGACGTTGTCGCCCTCGGACACGCGGTTGTAGCTCCCCGCCCCAATCTGGAAGGTCAGCGATTCCGTCTCCCCCGACGCCGCGACCCGAAGATGATAATCCCAGCTAAATTTATGCTTTTCCCGCCATTTTTCGGTGATATACGCCGTTTGCGCACTGCCTGCGCTTTGGTCAAACGCAGCGTTGCTCAAACACGCCCAGCTATGAGCGGAAAGCAGCACCACCAGCGCCAGAATCACCGCGCGCCCCCAGTATTTTTCATCGTCCGCGCGCTCGTCCGGCACTTGCTTCTCCGCCGCAAGCAGCATCGGCAACGTCAGCAGCATGAAGCACGCCGTGACAAGCCAAATCGTCGCCGCAGGCTGCATGGTCATGCGGATTTTGCGTTGGAAGAGCAGCAGCGTGGAGATAAACAGCGGCAGAATCATCCCCGGTCGGATAATTAGCGTCTGCTTGCGCTTCGTCAGCGTTGCCGCAATGGCGAGCGCGAGCCAATCGACCGCGTAGAGAATCAGCGCGGCGGCGCGGAACGATGGAATGTGGTCGAACGCAGTTGCCAGCGCGAGCAGCCCCCACGCCAGCAGCGTGACGGTGCTGATGGGCTTTCGCCTCTTGATTTTGGCGGATTTCGCCACGTTAGTCCGCCTCTTCCTGCGGATAGTCCCATGTATAATACGGCGCGCCCCAGAAGCCGTCGTACTCCGTCACCAGCACCTTGTCCCCCGCGGCTATTTCGCTGAAATCCTCCTTGCTGACCGGAAAATCCAGCGTTCTGCCGTCCCAAACCACGTCCAGGTAGCAATAGCGGCTTGTCGCGCGCGTCTGCGAGACGGTGCTGATGTGCGACGTGCCGACGTCCGCGTCAAACACCGAGTTCGTCGCAATCAGCCAGAACGCGCAGCTCATCCACAGCACCCCGACGACGATGAACACCCGCGCGGCGAATCTGCCCCGGTTGATGTCGGCAGCGGCTTGTTTCTCCGAAATCATCAGCGGAATCAGCAGAAGGATGGCAAGCAGGATGCTCCGCCACACCAGCGGCGATTCGTCCGGACGCATCCCGATTTGGCAACCGACAATCAGGAACGCCGCCGCCAGCATCGGCAGGAACACGCGCGGGACGGCGATTGTCCCCTTCTTCGGGGCGGTCATGGCAAGGAAGCAGAGCGCAATCAGCCCGACCGCGTACAGCACCAGCGCGACGGTTTCCAGCGCCGGGACGAAGTGCGCCACCAGCGCCGCCGCCAGAAGTCCCCACGCGGCATAAACCACGGGTTTCGGCGTGAAGGGGCTTTTGGCGGTGGATTTGTTGTTTTGGGGCATGTTAATTCTCCTTTTGCGGCTTCGGCAGTTCGACCTCGTAATACGGCGCGCCCCAGAAGCCGTCGTACGCCATCACGGTAACAACCCGCTGTTCGTCATATCGGTTATAATCACTTTTGCTGACGGAAAACGTGTTTGTTTCGTTCGTCAAAGGCTTCGACACTTCCAGATAATAGCTCATCCGGTGCTTCGTCCCCTTTTCCACCCGCTTCCGCGTGATGATGCCCGTCGTCGCCGTACCTTCGCTCGTGTCAAAAGCAACGTTGGTCGCGTAGACCCAGTTGAAGCAGCTGAGGACAATCAGGAACACAATCGTGATGGCGCGCATCCAGTATTTGTTGTTTCCCGCCTTTCCGGACGGAACGCGGCGCTCCGCAAGCAGCATCGGCAACGCCAGCAGCAGCGAAATGATGATAATCCACAGCCACAGCTTGCCCTCTTCGCCGAAAGCATAGCGGCGAACCTCTATCGCCAGAAGCCCCGCGCCGAACAGGAACGGCATAAAGTCGTTCTCGTTCACTGCCAGCCCCTTGATTTTGCGGCGCAGTGTCATCGCGTACATCGCCAGCATCCCGGCGGCGTACAGAATCAGCCCGAAGCGCTGGAAATTGGGGACATGGCGGATGCCGACGGCTTCCAGCATCAGGACGCAGGACAGAATCAGCAGGGCTTTCCGCCTGATTTTCTCTCCCATTTTCCTTCCTCCAGTATGCCAAAAGCGCCCGCCGGAAGTGTTTCCAGCGAGCGCCGATAGCAGCCTTTACTTCAGCAGGATAATCGTCGCGATTTCCAGCCCGGCTTCGAGGATGATGGACACACCCATGAAGCCCCAGACGATGTTCATCGCGGTGTTCGGGTTGAGCAGGATGAACAGCGCCAGCACAACCGCCAGCGCCGCGGAAATCGCCGGGAAGTACCAGCGAATGCCGCTCAGACGGAGGATATCCACGGTGCATTGCACCTTATACGCCGCCAGAATCAGCATGGCGATGGCGTACACCCACGTTACGAACGGCAGCGCCGCCAGCAGTACACCGTACTGCGTCACGCACAGAACGCCGAGGATGATGAGCAGCAAGCCCTTGAAGAGCAGCTGCTTGATGACCATTTTTTCTGCTTCGCCGACAAAATACAGCGTGCAGAAGACGATGCCCGTAAGAATCATGACAGCGCCCGCGCCGATGATGAAGGCGGAGGTGACAGCGTCGGGGTTGACGAGCAGCAGCACGCCGACGATGATTTCAGCGATGCACAGCAGGATGTTGCCAATCTTGCTGGTCAGAAATTTCTTCATGGTTGATTTTCGCTCCCTATTCTCCGATTGGTTATTTACTTGTTGGTTTGGATTACAGGCGCAATCAGGCTTCCTTCTTGTTCAGGATGTTCATGAACTCTTCGCCGGTGATGGTTTCCTTTTCGTACAGGTACTTCGCCAGCTCATCGAGTTTCGCGCGGTTTTCGGTCAGAATCTGCGTCGCCTTCTGGTACTGCTCCTTGACGATGGAGACGACCAGCGCGTCAATGCGCGCCTGCGTTTCCGCCGAGCAGGACAGGGACGTGTCGCCGCCCAGATAGGCATTTTCGACCGTCTCCATCGCCACCATGCCGAACTCGTCGCTCATGCCGTAGCGGGTAATCATCGCGCGGGCGAGCTTCGTGGCCTGCTCAATGTCGTTGGACGCGCCGGTCGTAATCGAGCCGAACACAATCTCTTCTGCAACACGACCCGCCGTCAGCGTCGCAATCTTGTTGATGATTTCGTCCTTGGTCATCAGGTAGTGGTTGCCCTCATCGACCTGCATCGTGTAGCCGAGCGCGCCGGACGTGCGCGGCACGATGGTGATTTTCTGCACGGGCGCGGAGTGGCTCTGCAGCGCCGCGACGAGCGCGTGACCGATTTCGTGGTAGGACACGATGCTCTTTTCCTTGTCGGTGAGAATCGCGTTCTTCTTCTGATAGCCGGCGATAACGACCTCGATGGATTCCTCCATGTCCGCCTGAGACGCGGCGGTGCGGTGGTTGCGGACAGCGCGCAGGGCGGCTTCATTGACGATGTTCGCCAGTTCCGCGCCGGATGCGCCGGACGCCATGCGCGCAATCTGCGCATAGTTGATGTTCGGCTCGGTCTTAATCTTCTTCGCGTGGACGCGGAGGATAGCTTCGCGACCCTGCAAATCCGGCAGCTCCACGGGCACGCGGCGGTCGAAACGGCCGGGGCGGGTCAGCGCGGGGTCAAGGGATTCGGGGCGGTTCGTTGCGGCGAGGATGATGACGCCGTTGCTGCCCTCGAAGCCGTCCATCTCGGTCAGCAGCTGGTTGAGCGTCTGTTCGCGCTCGTCGTTGCCGCCGCCGAACTTGCCGCCGTCGCGCTTCTTGCCGATGGCGTCGATTTCGTCAATAAACACGATGCAGGGTGCTTTCTCCTTCGCCTGCTTGAACAGGTCGCGCACCTTGCTGGCGCCCATGCCGACGAACATCTCCACAAATTCCGAGCCGGAAATGGAGAAGAACGGCACGTTCGCTTCGCCCGCGACTGCCTTGGCGAGCATGGTTTTGCCCGTGCCGGGCGGGCCGACGAGCAGAATGCCCTTGGGCATCGACGCGCCGATATCGCGGTACTTCGACGGGTCATGCAGGTAGTTGACGATTTCGCTCAGGTTCTCCTTCGCTTCGTCCTCGCCCGCCACATCGTCGAACTTAATGCTGCCCGCGCTGTCCTTCACATATACCTTGGCATTGGAATTGCCCATGCCGAAGGACATCGCGTCCTTGCCGCCGCCCATGCGCTTCATCATCTGGCGCGTGAGCAGCTGCCCCAGCGCGATAAAGAGCACAATCGGGAAGACGAAGGAAAGCAGGAACGACAGCAGCGGCGACGTTTCTTCCACAATTTCCTTGTCGAACCTCACGCCGTGTTCGGACAGGCGGCTGGTCAGCTCCGGGTCATCCATCTTGCCCGTGCGGTAATAAACAGCGTTCTTATTGGCTTCGTCCTCCTTGGTGATGAAGACGATCTGATTGTCCTGCACTTGAACTTCAGAGATCTTGTCCTCTTCGGTCATCTGGATGAACGTACCGTAATCGACATACTTCACGCGCGCCTGACTCACCATCGGCACGAGCAGCGTGTTAATCAGCAGCACGACCAGAATCGCGATTGCGTAATAGACAATCAGCGGTTTTTTCGGGGTTTTGACTTCATTCATGCGTTGGTATCCCTCCCATCGATGTTGATTCTACCATGGCTTTATGAACTCAGTTTGTCCTTTTCAGCGAAAAGTTTTCATGTTTTTGCGAGAATACCGAAAATGGGACGGCGGAAAATTTCCGTCATCCCAATAACTGGTTACAGTTGTCCCACCACGTCGTCCATGCTGTACATGCCGGGCTGCTGATTCATCAGGAACGCCGCCGCACGCAAAGCGCCCGCAGCAAACACGCCGCGGTTCTCCGCGCTATGGCTGATGCGGATTCTCTCGCCCGTGCCAAAGAAGCAGACTTCATGCTCGCCCGTGACCGTGCCGCCGCGCAGGGAGTGCATCCCGATTTCCTGATGCTGGCGCTTGCAGTCGCGTCCGTGGCGGCCGAAAACGGCTTCGCGCTCATCCGGATAGGCAGATTTGACCGCGTCCAGGAGCATCAGCGCCGTGCCGGAGGGCGCATCGAGCTTGCGGTTATGGTGCGCTTCGACAATTTCCACGTCAAAGGCATCGCCAAGGACGCCTGCCGCCTTCTTGGCGAGGGCACGCAGCAGGGCAATGCCAAGGCTCATGTTGCCGGAGCGGAAAATCGGCACGACCTTCGACGCTTCAGCGATTTGGTGAAGCTGCTCGTCGGTCAGACCCGTCGAGGCAATGACGACCGGGACGCGGTGCTTCGTGGCGTAATCCAGCACGTTCGCGCCGGGCTTCCAGTTGGAGAAGTCAATCACCACATCCGCCTTGGGGGCGTCGGCATAGTTCGCATAGAGGGGGAAATCCGGCTGATACGGGGCGACCCCGGCGGCAATGTCCACGCCGCACACCACGTCAATGCCGGAGGATTTTGCTTGCGCGGCGACCTCGCGGCCCATGAAGCCGCACGCGCCGCTGATGAGGATGGTCATGTTTTTTGCTCCTTGTGTTTCCTAAGAAAATTGCGCTTTTTGTCGCAGGGGTTTCGCCTCTGCGGAGGCGACCAAAGGGCTTTCCGATCGCCCTTTGGAAACCTTCGGGTTCGCCACCCATGCAGCTATATTTTTACCGCTGGATTAGGCGCGTCTGCGGACGCGCAGAGAAGCGACGAAGTCGCCTTAAATCAGTTTCCAGCCGCGCATAATGTCGGCGAGCTTCTGCTGGTTGGCTTCCTGCATGGGAATCAGCGGCAGACGCAGTTCGTTGCGGCACATGCCCATCATGCTCATGGCTGCCTTGCAGGGAATCGGGCTGGTTTCGCAGAACAGCGCCTTCACCATCGGCAGCAGGTCGCGCTGCATCTTGGACGCTTCCGCCCAGTTGCCGGAGAGCGCGAGGGACGTCATCTTGCTCGTTTCGGCGGGCATGACGTTGCTCAGCACGGAAATGACGCCCTGGAAGCCCAGCACCATCAGCGGAATCGTCAGGTCGTCGTTGCCGCAGTAGAAGGTTGCGTCGTCGCCGACGAGGTTGATTTTCTCCATCGCCTGCGCCACGTCGGGGTTCGCTTCCTTCACGGCGACGACCTGCGGCAGGCGGCAAATCTTCTCAAGCGTCGCGGGCTGGATGTTCACGCCCGTGCGGGAGGGAACGTTGTAGACGACAATCGGCAGGCTGGTCTTTTCGGCAATCTCCGTGTAGTGCGCCACCAGACCCTCCTGCGTGGACTTGTTGTAGTAGGGGGTGACGACCAGCTGCGCCGCCACGCCGAAGTCCTTGACGACATTCGCCGCGTGGATGACCTCGCGCGTGCAGTTGCTGCCCGTGCCGGCAATGACGCAGGCGCGGTCTTTCGCGCGCTCGGCGACGAAGCGGATGACCTCAATGTGCTCATCCCACGTCATCGTCGATGGTTCGCCCGTCGTGCCCGCGGCAATCAGCGCGCTCACGCCGCCCGCAATCTGGCTCTCTACGAGGTTGTCCAGCGCATCCCAGTCGATTTCGCCGTTCTTGAAAGGCGTAATCAGCGCCGTACCAGTGCCTGTGAACAAAGGTTTCATTGTGATAACTTCCTTCCAGATATTTATACGATTTTTGCATTACACCCGGTGCGGAATGTACCCCTTGCGGCAGAGCAGCTCCGCCGTCAGGATGCCGCCGCCCGCCGCGCCGCGCACCGTGTTGTGGCTCAGGCAGACAAAGCGGTAGTCGAACAGCTTATCCTCGCGCAGACGGCCGATGGACACGCCGAAGCCGTTCTGGAAATCGCGGTCAAGGCGGGTCTGCGGGCGGGAGGGGTCTTCAAAATACTGCAGGAAGGGCTTGGGCGCGCTCGGCAGCTCAAGGCGCTGCGCTTCCGTCTCATAGTTCGCCCAGCGTTCCTTGATCTGCTCGATGGTCGGCTTTTTCTTGAAGCTGACGGACACCGCCGCCATATGGCCATCGGAGCAGGCGACACGCAGGCACTGCGCGGAGATGACGGGCAGCGCAGCGTTGACAATCTTGCCATCCTCCACATGACCCCACAGCTTCAGCGGCTCGTTTTCGCTCTTCTCGTCCTCGCCGCCGATGTAGGGAATCACGTTATCCACCATTTCGGGCCACGTCTTGAACGTCTTGCCCGCGCCGGAAATCGCCTGATAGGTACACACGCTGACCTTCTCCGGCTCAAAATCAAGCAGGGGGGTCAGGGCGGGCACATAGCTCTGGATGGAGCAGTTCGGCTTGACGGCGATAAAGCCGTTCTTCGTGCCAAGGCGCTTTTTCTGCGCTTCGATGACGGCAAGGTGATCGGCGTTGATTTCCGGCACGACCATCGGCACGTCCTCGATGCCGCGGCAGGCGCTGTTGTTGCTCACCACCGGGATTTCGTGCTTCGCGTAGGCTTCCTCCAGCGCGCGGATTTCGTCCTTCTTCATGTCCACGGCGCAGAAAACGAAGTCCACATGCTTGCTCACTTCGTCAATATCCGCCGCATCGACGACGGTCATGCCCGCCACCTTTTCCGGAATCTCCCACGCGAACGCCCAGCGCTCCCCGACCGCCTCGCGGTACGTCTTTCCGGCACTGCGCGCCGACGCCGCCACGCAGTTCACCTCAAACCACGGATGATCCTTCAGCAGCGAAATAAAGCGCTGACCGACCATGCCCGTTGCGCCAACAATGCCTACACGATACTTCTCCATTGGCTGTATCCTCCATCCATGTGTTTCTGCTGATTGTTTTGCGGTATCCTGTCCATTCGGATTCAAAAAAAGCCACCACAAGCCATCCTGCTCGCGGTGCGCCAAAGACCCGATTTTCCATGCAGTCGCCCGCATGATGCCCTGCCCATAAGGAACAGGCGGTGTCTCAGTGAATCAGCGCTCCGCCGGGGATTTTTTTCACCCCGATGACAGTCACGAACCTGTCCGGCCCGCGCCCAAGCACAGGGTCTGCGGCTTCGTTTGCCCTGCCTTTCGGCGCACCACCCCTTCCCGCGGCCTCTTCGGAAGCCATCCTCCGCCGCGGTACACGATGCGTGCGCACCTCTGATTCCGTTCCTATGCAATTATCGGATACCAATGCTATCATAGCACGCTTTTGCTTATCTGTCAATGACTTATACTATTTCCTGATGAAAATGCGCCAAGATGCGCCGCGAATTTTTGTATTCTGGCTAACACGAATGAAACGCAGCGTAGCAGCGCTACGCTAAGTGGAATGAGTGGACGCCAGAATCAAAAAGGCGCAAGCAGATGGCGCAGGTAAATCAGGAAATAGTATCACGCAGATTTCCGCCGTTTCTTCACCAGAAACCGCACAACCCCGCGCAGGGGCTTCGGCACCTTCACGCACACCATCCGCACCCGCATATTGTCACCTCCTCCCCACACAAATCAGCACCAGCCCGGCGATTGCCAGCGCCACGCCAAGCAGCGCCGCCCACGCCCACGCCGGGATGCACAGCAGCAGCACAATCAGCCCCGCCGCCACCAGCACGACGCCCGCAATCATCAGCGCGCGCTGACCCGTGCAGATGACCCACTGTCGCTCGCCGCAGGAGCGTTTGCGCATTCGTCTCCCTCCCCGCTCGGTTGATTCGGTTGAGGGTATGCGGGGGATGCGCCGCTTATGCCAGCAAGCCGAAATCCGCGAACGCCTTCGCCAGCCCGCCTGCCTCCACCGAATCGCAGACCGCGTCCGCGGATTGCTTCGCCGCCTCCCCGCCATTGCCCATGCAGACGGAAAAGCCCGCCGCGCCAAACATCGGCAGGTCGTTCAGGCTGTCGCCGAAGCAGATGCTGTCCGCCGGGTCAACGCCGATTGCCGCGCACACCTGCTTGACGCCGCTGCCCTTGTCATAGCGGCGGTTGGCGGTTTCCGCGTTCACAAGGTCGTGCTGGCGGTCGTCCATCAGTACGAAGTCGAACTCGCTGCATTCCGCCATGGCGCGCTCCAGCTGCGCCCGCGTCGGGGACATGCACACGACGGAATAAACGGGTTCGCCGCCGTAATCGCGCATGGGCTGCATCTGCAATCGCTGCTCAATGGCCTCGCGCCAGCGGAGCAGCTCACTGCTGCCGTTTTGCACGTCACGGGCGCGGAGAAAATCACGGAAGCCCTCGTCGCAGTACGCGCCCATGCGGGTCTGCGCGGTGCGGAACACGCCGTTATCCGAAAGCGCCGTCAGCACATGCGTCTGCTCCTGCGGGGTCATGGGGCAGTCGAAGACGTCGCGGCTGCCGACGACCACCAATCCGCCGGAGGACGCAACGTAGCCGTCAAAATCAGCGCAATGAAGAAGCGGCTTGAGCATGGCTTCGCAGCGGCCGGTGCAGAGGAAAACGCGGCGTCCCAAGCGGCGGGCGGATTCGATGGCAGCGACGGCGGATACGGGCGGCGCGGAATGCCCCGGCTGGGTGAGCGTGCCGTCGATGTCGAGGAAGATGGCGCGGTAATCGTGCATAACGGATTTTTGCCTTCTTTCTTGGTGCAGTTCTTTCCTTATTATGTAGGCTGTTTTGTCGCAGGGGGGCGCTCCTGCGGGAGCGACGAGGGGCAATGGAAACAGAACCGATGTGGCTGCCGGAATCCCTGACATTACAATATGATATTATTCGCCCAAAACGCTGTTTTTCCTCTTGCCAGTTTCGTTTTTCCGGTGTATAATCAGCGGCGGAAGATTTCGCAAAGGAGCAAAATCATGGCATCCAAATCGCACGACCTGACGCACGGGCCGCTCGTCCAGCAGATTATCCTGTTTTCCCTGCCGCTGATGGCAACGAACGTGCTGCAAGTGCTGTTCAACATGTCCGACGTGGCGGTGGTTGGGCAGTTTGCAGGCCCGGAAGCGCTGGGCTCAGTCGGGTCTACCTCGATTCTTGTCTCGCTGTTCACCGGCTTCCTGATCGGCATGGGCAGCGGGATCAACGTCGTCGTCGCCCGGTATATCGGCGCGCGGCACGACCAGGATGTGCACGAGGCGGTGCATACCTCGCTGATTCTCTCGCTGATTGTCGGCGTCATCATCATGGCGCTGGGTTTCCTTTTCACGCCCGCAATGCTCTCCATGCTCGGCACGAAGCCGGTGCTGATGGCGGGCGCGGTCAGCTACCTGCGCATCTACTGCCTCGGTATGCCCGCTATGGCGGTGTTCAACTTTGGCAACGCGGTGCTTTCCGCCGCCGGCGACACGAAAAAACCGCTCTACTTCCTCTCGATGGCGGGCGTCATCAACATCCTGCTGAACCTGTTCTTCGTCATCGTCTGCCATCTGGCGGCGGCGGGTGTGGCGCTGGCAAGCATCATCTCCCAGTATATTTCGGCGGCGCTGGTGATTTTGTCCCTGCGCCGTTCAGGGAGCGTGGTGCGGCTGGAACGGTCGATGCTGCGGATTGAGCCGCACAAGGCAAGGCAGGTGCTGTCGCTGAGCATTCCCGCCGGTTTGCAGAACGCGATTTTCGCAATAGCGAACCTGTTCATTCAGGCGGGCGTGAACTCCTTTGATGAGCTGATGGTGGAAGGCAACGCCGCCGCGAACGCCGATGCGCTCGTCTACGACGTGATGGCTGCCATTTACACTGCCTGCTCGTCCTTCATGAGCCAGAATTACGGCGCGGGCAAGCGCAAGCGCATCATCCACAGCTACTTCATCTCGATGGTGTTCTCCTTCGGCATTGCCCTTGTCATGAGTGCGCTGCTGGTCATCTTCGGGCGGCAGTTCCTCGGCATTTTCACAAACGTCGAGGAAGTGGCGCAAGCCGGGATGATCCGTCTGCGCATCATGGGCTGCTCCTACGCCTTCTCCGCCTTCATGGACTGCACCATTGCCGCGAACCGCGGGCTGGGCAAGAGCTTTGTGCCGACGGTTATCGTGATTATGGGTTCGTGCGTGTTCCGCATTATCTGGGTGTACACGGTGTTCGCGTACTTCCACACCATTGAGAGCTTGTACCTGCTCTACATCGTTTCGTGGGCGATTACGGCGGCGGCGGAGATGATTTGCCTGCGCCGCGTCTACCGTGAGCAGATGCAGAAGCTGCCGCCGGACATTGACGGCGTGAAAGCAGCCGCCTGAAAGGAGCGATTTTCCCCGATGACCAGCATTCTGATTAAGGACACGACCCGCGAGGAACGCCAGCAGATTGTCGATGACGCGATTGGCAACATTTCCGCGTCCTGCGACGGCTGCGCGGAGGGCATCATCGAGATGTACCAAGCGTATATCGACGGCGAGATGGAACTGCGGGAAGTAAACGCGGCGTTTAACGCACGGTACGTTTCCGGCGAGCAGGGCGCGGCACGGCGCAGCTGCTTCGGGCGCGGGTGGTAATTGTGCGCAAAGGAATCCCCCTCGGATGAATGGCATCGGAGGGGGATTTTTATGTGCTTTTGCGGGGCACGCGCTTTGTCAGATTCGATGCGCATCCAGAAATTGCTGAAACTCCTCGTCCGTCATCTGCTCGAAGTCCACGTCCATCGGCTCATACCCCTCCTGCGCCGCGTATTCGCGCACATCCGCCAGCGTCGGGAAAATCTCGTCCTGCTCGTCGTTTTCCCACGCGCCCGTCTTTTCGTCGAGAACGCCCAGCTGCACGCGGTAGCCGCTGCCCTCGCGGTACACCGCCACGCGCGCCTCGGCGCAGAGCCACACGCCGACGAGGTTCGCGCGCAGCAGGTTGTCCATCCGGTGGATTTGCTGGTACTTCGCCCAGTACGCGGGCAGCCGCTTCTCGTCGCCCCTGCCGGAAACGAACCCCAGCACCATCAGCACCATCGAAAGCACAAAGACAATGCCGCCCAGTGTTTCGCTGGATTCCCGCAGCGCATAGCCGGCAAACAGCGGAATCAGCAGTGCCACCGTCAGGAGGTTATGCTTTTTGACGCGCGTCTGGATGGCGTGAATGTCCGCCATTTCGACGTTTTCCGGCACGTCCACTTCGTATTTTCGCATTGTTTTCTCCCTCTCTGCATCGTTTGGGGCGATTGCCCCTGTCTCCCTCATTGTACCACCGCCCCCGCCGCTTGTCAATCGAATCACAATCCCCCTTGCGCGGCGCGAAAATGCGTGATAAAATAATACTATTTCCAAATTCACTTCGCATCTTGGCGCATTCTCATTTGGAAATAGTATAAAGAAAGAAGTCGTTTCATCCCGCAGGAAGGAGGGGGGGACTCCCTTGAAATTGGAGCGGTTCGCGTATTTCCTCGCCGTCGCGCAGACGGGCAGCATCACCCTCGGCGCGCAGAAGAGCTTCATCACCCAGACCGCGATGAGCCAGCAGATGGCGGCGCTGGAGGCGGAATTGGGGCTGACGCTGCTGAAGCGGAGCAAGTCCGGCACGTCGCTGACGGAGGCAGGGCAGGCGCTTGTGCCGATGGCGGAGCGGCTGGTTCAGTGCTATCAGGCGATAGAGACGTTTGCGGATGCGCAGCGCCGTCAGCCACGGACGCTGACGATTGCCTACACCGGGCCGATGGAGCAGCAGCTGCTTCTGCGGGCGATTCCGGCATTCCGGGCGCATCATCCGGAGGTTGAACTGCGCGTGCGGCAGCTGTCGATGGCGCGAATCGGCGCGGCGCTGGAGGCGGGCGACTGCGACATTGCGCTGGCGATTCCGGGCGAAATTCCCTTGCAGCAGATGAAGCACGTCACGGTGATGGAGCGCCCCATCTGCGCCGCCGTCGCGTCGTCGCACCCGCTGGCGGAGAAAAATTCCGTCACCCTGCCGGAGCTGACGCATTTTCCCGTCATCCTCCTGCAGGCGGGCGCGAATCGCAGGGCGAGCAGCCAAATCGCCCGCTGGCTGATGGGGCTTGGGTGGACAAAGGACGCGCTGCGCTTTGCGGACACCATCGAGGATCAGCTGCTGATGATCAACCTGAATCAGGGCATTTCGTTCATGCCGCAGGGCAGCTATCCCGTCGGCATCCGCCTGATTCCCATCGTCAGCGACACGCCGATTCTCCACCACACGGAGGCGGTCATGCGCCAGATGACGCCGCTGCACCTGCAATTCGTCGAGCAGCTTCGTCAGGCGGACATGGCGGAGCGGCATCCATAAGTTCCGCTTATGACGAGAAAGAAAACGCTTGTTTGACATTCCTTTCACAAAGCGGTATGATACAGGCATGAAAGGAGGGATTTTTCCCTATGAAAAAGCGTTTGATTTCCCTGTTTGTGGCGTTGACGATGCTGCTGTGCCTGATTCCGGCGGCATTCGCGGCGACCTTCAACGCGGGAACGTACACCGCCTCCGCCAACGGCATGAACGGCGCGGTGACGGTTGAAGTGACCTTCTCGGACAGCGCCATCACCGATGTGAAGGTGACGGAGCAGGCCGAAACGCCCGCGATTGCATCCGGCGCGCTGGAGCAGATTCCGGCGGACATCGTGGCGCATCAGACGCTGGCGGTGGACACGGTAACGGGCGCGACCATCACCAGCAAGGCGATTCTGGCGGCGGTCGAGGACTGCGTGAAGCAGGCGGGCGCTGACCCGGATACCCTGCGCACGCCGGTCGAAAAGAACACCGCGGACGTCGGCGACCGCACGGCGCACGTCGAGGTGCTGGTCATCGGCGGCGGCGGCACGGGTCTGGCGGCTGCCATGTCCGCAATGGACAACGGCGCGAAGGACGTGATGGTGGTCGAGAAGCTGTCGCGCTTCGGCGGCTCTACGTCCGTATCCGGCGCGGTCGTCGCGGCGGAAAACACCTACTACACGCAGAGCATCGGCTTGGAGCCGAACAGCGAAGTCTGGCTGGAGGAGTGGAAAGCATCCTCCGATTCGGACATCGGCGTGCTGGGCAAAGACCCCGGCTATCCGACCTACGAGCGCGTGAGCAACTACTTCACGCAGGTTGGCGAAACGATCAACTGGCTGGAGGACGAGGGCGTTGCGCACTGGGTGACGTACCCCTTCTTCCCCAACGGGCGCTATCAGGTGCCGGATTACGTCATCGACAGCGAAACCGGCGCAGCTGACCCCGAAGGCGGCTACATGCTGATTGACCATATGGTGGACTGGCTGAAAAATCACGACGCTGACCTGCGCCTGAGCACGACCGGCACGAAGCTGCTGACCAACGACGCGGGCGACGTCATCGGCGCGACCGTGCAGGACGCAAGCGGCTCCTACGACGTGTACGCCTCCCGCGGCGTTGTGCTGGCGACCGGCGGCTTCGCGGCGAGCGAACCCATGATGCGCGAGTACCTGCCGCAGTTTGCCGACTGGATTGACCTGACCACCGCGGGCGCGGGCGACACTGGCGACGGGATGCAGATGGCGCTTGACGTCGGCGGCGTGTTCTACAACGACCCCTATGTCATCACCCTTGGCTCGACCAGCCGCAACGGCAGCATCGCGGGCTTCTGCATGTCCGTGAACCTGTGGGGGCGCATGGTTGTGAACAGCAAGGCGCAGCGCTTCTTCAACGAGGGTTACATGCCTTATCAGGCGACCGTCGCGCTGAGCCGCACGGAAGACGGCATCGCGTGGGCGCTGGGCGACAGCAAGTTCGCGGGCGCTGCGCTGCTGGACGCGGCGGTGGACGGCACCGAAGTCGTCAAGGCGGACACCATCGAAGAACTTGCCGCGCTGATGGGCGTGGACGCGGACACGCTGGTCAAGAGCGTTGAAACGTACAACACCGCCTGCGCGACGGGCAACGACACCGAATTCGGCAAGGGTGCCTCCAACCTGACCGCCATCGACGCGGCGCCGTACTACGCGGTGCGCATCTACGTCTGCACGGGCGGCACGATTGCGGGCGTAAAGACGAATCTGGACTTCCAAGTCCTGCGCGAGGACGGCTCGGTCATTAACGGCCTGTACGCTGGCGGCGAGACCTCGAACCGCGAGATGTACGCCTACGCCTACTCTTCCGGCTCCGGCGTCGGCTACGCGCTGGCATCCGGCCGTCAGATCGGCATGAACCTGATGAAGTAAACACAAACAGGGCATCGTCACAACGGCGATGCCCTGCGTTTTTTGCTATTCAAAACAGGAAGTGCTCCCCTTTTCACCAGACCCGCCAGTGATGCCCGCAGTGCTGGCAGACCGCGACGCTCCTTGTCACCATCTCGTCGCGCCGGGGCGGCGGACGCTTTCCCTTCCGCTCCGCCTCCTGCGACCAAATCACCGGCAGAAACAGCAGCTTGAACGGCCATATCCACCAGCCAATCAGCAGCCACCACGCCAAGCTGTGGCGCGTAGCCCGGCGTTCGCGAACCAGCTCCACCCGCACGTCACGGCTGCGGCAGCGTGGACATTTCATGCAAAGCACACCCTTTCTTTTGTGGATTTGCACCCATTATACCGCATGTACGCCGCTTTTGCAATCACTTTTCCGGCATTTCGTACTGCGTGCGTTGAACGTGTCGAAGTCGCGACCCTTCCACGCCATCGGGATGGGTAGACGGCTCAGCTCCGAAATGCAGGGCAGGTACATCCGCATCAGGTCATGGATATACTTTTGGGGGTGACACGGCGCTCCTGCCCGTTCATTGCTGCGCGATATTCTCCGGCTTTTCTTCCGAATCAGGCACTTGCGGCGCAAACAGCCGCTCCAAAAGCTCGTCCGTCGGAAAAATCTCTTTTACTATATTGACCATGTTTTTCCAGAAATCTTCGCGCTGATTTTCAAAGAACCAGCTGTCAATTTGCGGCATTTCTTCCGCCGTATGCCAGATTTCGCTGCTGTCGCTCTGCATGTACTCCGTTTTTGTCAGGATGGCAATCGTCGACTGGCGACTTTCTACGATATAATACAGCTGATATTCCTCCCCCGTCGCCGGGTCAAGCGCCGCCAAGCCATTCTGCATCCGTTCCAAGTTCGTGTACCCCTTTTCGTCCACGAAATCGAGGTCAATTTGGCGGATGAGCGCCATCTTGCCATTCACCATCTTCGGTACAAGCCCCGCTTTCTGGCAGACCTCGTACTGCTCCATCGTCCGGAAGCCCTTGATGACGTCCAGCGGATAGCCCGATTCGCGCTGAATCTGCGCCGCTTCGTTCATCGACCAGCCGTTCAGCATCGCGCCCTTCAGCCCGATGGCCTCCTTCGCGCCGCCCGAAATACTGCCGCTGATTGCGCCCCACTTGAAGTCCTCGCTGCCCGTCAAGGCTGCCTCGCGCGCCGCCTGCTGCAGGTCGCCCGTGCGGACAGCCGTCGCGATGAACGCCGGCACGCCCGAACTCGCCGCGCCAAGCAGGCCACCGACAGCGCCTTCTTTGGCTGCCATCGCGAAAATCATGCTGACCGCCGGTGCGCCCACGCCTGCCGACACAACGGAAACCGTCACGCACACCAAAATCACGCCCGTGCCGATTGCCACGTTGCGAATCACGCGGTCGTAGGCATCATCGTAGTCCGTCCACGGCACGGCGACCGTCTCGTTGTTTTCACCAAGGGTGAAGATGTACTTTTCGCCCTGAAACTGCGCGTTTAATTCGGAAAGCGTATAGCCGAAGTAGACGTTCTCCTGCGAGTTGAACGCCAGCTCGTCCAGATACTCCTGAGAGATGTACACCGCCTGTACGTTTTCCACAAAATAGTCGCTGCTGTCCAAATCGGACACCAGCTGTTCGTACAGGCTGTTTTCCAGATACGGCAGCAGCGCCGCATCCCCCATCCGGCGGAATTCCGGTGCGCTTTCACCCAGCGCACAGCCCGCCAGCAGCACCAGCGTCATCAGCAGCGAACATAGCTTTTTCATCCGTATTCCCCTCATTTCAGGCGCTCCAGCGAGAAGCCGTTGCGCACATACGTCTCCAGCAGCTCCTGCGAGCCGACGAAAATCGTTTTTGTTGTGGATTCGCCCGTGTATCGGTTGCTGACCGAAATGGTGTAGATGCCCTCCTGCGTGTAGCGGTCGCCGTCCTTCGCGGGGCGGTTGAAGCGCTCATCCTCGATGACGCCGTTCGCCGTTTCCACCAGCACCGCGCGCCGAACGTTGATGTCCAGATACCGCGAGCGCGCCAAATCCAGCGAGAATCCAGCCTCCGCGACCGATGTGTTCTGCAGCTCCGCGCCCGTCAGCAGGTCAAACGGGTAGACCATGCAGTTGCCGTTGCGGATGGAGAAGCGCAGGAAAATCCGGTAATTGCCAAATTTGCTGGTGATGTGCGTCAACTCGCCGTCCTGCACCTCGTAATCCAGCGCCACCTCGTAGTCGCCCTCTTCGTGCAGCACAATGCGTGTATTCGCGCCCGTTGTGCCTTTCGCCAGCAGATAATCCGTGTAAACCGCCGGTTCATTTTTGGCATTCTGATAATCCGTGTGACGGACAATCAGCGTGCCGCGCCCGAAGTTCGTTTTGGGAATGCCGAACTGCTGGTCATAGCCGTTCGCATCCGCCGCGAGAGAAAGCTGCGCGTTGCCGTTCAGCGCGTCGATATCCTGCTCCAAATCAAACCACAGGGTAACAGAATCGCCCAGCGTCTTGATGAAAACAGGCTGCTGATTTTCGTCCGCCGTCACACGGGTAAAGCCCGTCAGGAAGAATCTTCCCAGCCGCCAGCCGAAGTGCTTGTCGTCACCGCTGATGGTATTCTGCTTGGCATAGCCCGTGTCAACCCCAGCATTTACGGCATCTTCCGAGAAGTAATAGATGGATATGCCCTGCTGCTTGCAGCATTCGCGCAGGCGCGCCATGCTGTCGGCGTACTGTCCCGCGTCAGCAAACAGTGCCATTGCGCCCGCGTAATCCCCCGCTTCCTGCGCCGCTACTGCCTTTTCATAGCGGCTTGCGCGGCAAAGCGCGTCGCTGTCCGCATAACCCGCAAGTTCCGTGTAGAGGGCAATCGCGGCATCGTAATTTCCGCTTGCCGCTTCCGCCTGCGCCTGCTGATAGCGGTACTCCTTCGCCAGTGCCGCGCTGCCCGCATAGTCGCCCAGCGTGTCCAGCAGGGCGGTGGCTTCGGCATAATCCCCCTGCTCCGCAAGCTGCTTTGCCTGAACCTGCTGTTCATACGGGAACGCATTGCGGTCGGCGGACAAGTCCATCCACAGCGCCGGGCGAACCCCCAGTTTCTCCGTCACGCACTTCGTTCCGACCGCGCCGCGGACATCCAGAAAGCACGCGTCGTAGCTTTCCTTGCCCGGCGAGCGCAGCCACCAGTCCGTTTCGCCGATGCCGATGGTGGTGAAGCCCAGAAACTTCGCCCCCCGTGACCGGGCATATTCCGTGCCGCTGACTTTCCGCTGCTCCTGCTCCGGAAGATACTGCATCACCTGCGCGTAGCTGAGCAGGAAAACGTGCGTTTCCGCCGGTTCAGCATCCGTATTCTGCCATTCCGGATTCCCGTCTGCCGCCGTATCCGCCAGCGTCACCGGGGCAATCGCCGCCCTGCACATCCAACACCAGCCACGCAAGGGCTCGCTGCCGTTATTGCACAATACAGCTGAAATTGGTAGTTTATTTACACCCGATTTCCCCCAAAACAAAAAAAGTGCCGCGACCCCTCTTGGGAATCGCGGTGAAGAAGTGGAGCATGGCAAGCAGCATACGAACCCTTTTCCCTTTTCTGCGCTGGCAATCTGGTTGAGGGTGATGGTGCTCGACTGACCGGAATAGTTATAGGTGATTTTGACGCGCCCATCGTCGTAGATGAAAACGGCATTGACGAAGGTCTGCACAAGGCGTTTCTGACACTCCCTGTCCTTAACGTCCAGATCCCGCAGTCGCAAGAGGAAGTACTCGATATGGTCTCGCGTGATGCGGATGCCGGAGGTCAGCTCCAAATCGGCCAGAGAAGCGGTCAGGGCGGCTTTCTGCGCGTCCAGTTCATCCATGCGGGACTTTGTAGCGGCGTTGAAGATGCCCGCCTCTATGGCCCGCACAAGGTTGTTTATAGCTTTGTCCACTTCCGCAAGCTGTGCTTCAAGCACAGCTTTTTCTTCTTGCACTTTATCGGTGACTTGGTAATACTCCCACGTCCGGTCTATGATGTACTCCATCAGCTCATCGTCGTGTAGCAATTTCACCGTCTCGTCCAGCACCAGCGCCTCAATCCAGTCCTGCCGCACCGGCTTTTTATCACAGGCTTTTTCTCTCCGTCGTTTGATACATCCGTAATAGCTGTACTTAGCGCCCGTGTGGCTGAAACCGCTTTCCCCAACCATCGGGGATCCGCAATGACCGCAGAACAGCTTATCGGTCAGCAGGTATTCGACTTTTGTCCATGTGTGAGACGGAGCGCGCCGGTTTATCTTGAGAAGTTCCTGCACCCTGTCAAACGTGCTTTCGTCCACAATAGCCGGAACGCCTCCTTCCACGCGTACAATGTCTTTGTAGGTGTATACGCCGATGTACTTTTCATTTTTCAGTAGCTTTGTCAGGCTGTTTTTCGTGAATAGCTGCTTCCGGGCGGTACGAATGCCCTGTTCATTTAGCTGTCCGGTGATTTCTGAAATGGTTGCCCCTTCTGCGTACAGGTCGAAAATCTTTTTGACAACGGGTGCGGTCTGCGGGTCGATAACAAAATGTTTATCACTGTCAAGCGTGTATCCCAATGGGACTGATCCACCGACGCACTGACACTTTTTCGCGCTTTCAAGCTGTCCGCGACGGATGTTTTGCGATAGCTGGATGGAATAGTATTCCGCCATACCCTCCAGTACGCTCTCCAGAATAACGGCTTCCGGTGAGTTTGGGAGACTTTCCGCGACGTACTCCACCCTTACCCCGTTTTTCTTGCAGGTGTGCTTATTAAACGCAATTTCTTCACGGTTGCGGCCGAAGCGGTCAACCTTCCAGACGATAACAACCTGAAACTGATGCTTTCCAGTGTCGGAAAGCATTTTCTGAAAAGCCTCTCGGTTATCGTTTCGACCTGTCATGGCACGGTCGATATATTCGTGTACGACGGTATATCCTTGCGCTGCCGCGTACTCATGCCCTTTGGCGAGCTGTCCTTCTATGGACTGCTCTGTCTGTCCGTGGGAAGAGTAGCGGGCATAAATGACGGCGTTTGTCGTGGTATCCGGCTTTTGTGCGTTTAAGTTTACGGATACTCTCATTGTCTGCCCCTTTCTATTTCGTGCCAGAAGCACTTCCTGCTTTACCGCGGACGGCGTTTCTGATACTTGTCCCCGTCCAGCAAACCGCGGGCGTAGATCATAACTTTTTCGAGGTCCGCGCTGTCGAGCCCAGAAAGCATAGTAGTAACATCCTCTGGCAGAGACGGGTTGCGCTTTTGATCTACCGTGTAATCCGTATCATCATCGGTGCGGCCCAGCAGATAATCCGCAGACGTTTGGAGCAAATTCGCTGCGTTGCGCACGATTTCGACATTCGGCTTTGTACCCTTTTTCCAGTACGAGACGTTAGAGCGGGTCGTGCCCAGCTTTTCAGCAGTGCTTTGTGAACACGGGTCGATACCGCGCACGCGGCACAGGGCCTCATATCGTTCATAGAAGGTCATTTACACTTCCTCCGCCAGCAAAATATTTTTTGCCAGAACACTTGACATGCTAAATTTCTTGCGCTATAATGCAGAGGACAGCTAAAGAAATTTGGCTACGAAAAGGAAGCCCCCGCAAAAGGAGTCTTTTCAGCGGTGACATCAGGTGTGGCAATTTGATTATACCGCAAGAGTTAAATTTTTTCAACTGTCCAGATAAAAAAATTTTTGCGAAAAGGAGGTTTAGGGCTTGTTAGACAAGTGGATCGCCGACGCGGTGGGCAGGATGCACGTTGCCGAGATTACTGGTAAGCGGCTGGCCGCTGAGTGCGGCTATACGGAGAGCTATCTGTCCACTGTGCTTCACGGTAAAAAGGGTGACAGCGCGACGCAGAAAAAGATCATGGACGCTCTGGCTCGTCTGGAGCACGAAGCCGCTGATAACGATGGACAGGGCTGAGGTTCTGTTACCCGCTGCTGATACGCGAGTGCTGTGCGCCACCCTGCTTGACGCTGTTCGGCGTTTCTACGAGAATCCTGAAAATCAGCAGCGGTTTGAAGCATGGTTGTCCGAGAAAAAGACTCAAGGAGGCAAATTGAAAGATGATTGAGATTAAAGTGACCGTTGACATTCCCGGCATTGCTGAGGCCATCAACAATCTTGCGCAGGCTATCGCCGAAAAGAAGCCTGTTGCTGTCGAAGCCGTGAAGCAGGAAGCTCCTGTCGTTCAGGCATCCGCGCCTATCGCGCCCGTGGCGGCCCCTGTGGCCCCCGTAGCACCCGTTCATCCGCCTGTGCAGACTGCTTCCGCCCCCGCGCCTGTTGCGCCAGCAGCGGTCTCTGTGATCCCCACCGCGACCACGGCATCCGCTCCCGCACAGCAGCAAGCGCCTGCGGCGGCAAAGCGCATTACCTTGGATGACCTGTCCCTTGCCGGTGCGAAGCTGGTTGACGCCGGGAAGATGGACGCGCTCATCAACGC
>ERZ827496.1331-NODE-1331-length-29672-cov-16.817571_pt1 | contig 29672 bp, 22 predicted proteins | sample MGYA00519769_ERZ827496 | MGnify/ENA primary metagenome ERZ827496 (study PRJEB31778, sample SAMEA3449327) | human gut metagenome | biome: human gut; feature: human-associated habitat; material: faeces | place: United Kingdom | collected 2010/2012 ...
GGTAATTCTTCTAACTCTCTTGATTTCAAAGAGGTATATTCCTTATACAGATTTACTGAAAATATCTGTAACAGGCAATTAGCTCGAAGAAGATATGGCTAAAATGTAGGACGAGGGCAGGAAAGCCAAGAAGAATCAAGCTGATGGCAAACGTACCTACCGTAAGAAAGCCAATACCGTGCGTGTATACCGATGACGTGCTGACACGTGAGAAACTAGTCGCCTACCACGACAGTTACGCAAAAGTAATAGAAAATACGGTTTGCAACGAGGCGTACGTGACTCGGAAGTACGGCATACGACAACAGACCAATACGACCCTTAATACAGCAGACGGGGGAAGTTGAGACCAATGTGCAGTTACAGACAGAGTAGCAACAGGCAGAGCAACAGCTTGACGAGGTAAGGCAGAAAGTCAAGCCAAAGAGACTAGAAGCAGCCAAGACGGAAGTGAAAGCGGCACTCGTGGCAAAAGTCGGTTCTCTTTTCGGTGGTGGTAAACTGAAAGTACTTGAAACCGACAATTCGGTTCTTCAAAATGAAATAGCCATACGTGACGAAAGCATTGAAATGTCACGGGTACAAATACAACGGCAGCAGGAAGAACATAAACGTCAACTGATAGAACAGCAAGCCAAGCATCATAAGGAGATACTGGACAAGGACATGGTATACCAGAAAGAAACGTCACTTTTGAAGTCTGTCATTTCAAAGGCTAGTATATGGTTTCCGTGTTTTCGTGAAATGTTACGTATGGAGAACTTCTGTCTTAAAGCCGGCTTCAACGAAAGATAAACTGCCCCACTTATAGATGGCAAACCGATTCTCTATAAGGGAGAATTGAATTCGGAAGGACATAAAAAATTCAAGACTAAAGAAGCAGGTTTCCAGGTTGTAAAAGACCCGGAAAGACAATTCAAAACTTATACTTTGCATCGAAAGGAAACCGATTGGAGAATGGTTCAAGGAACAATTTAATAAATTGTTTTCTTCAATACGCAGAACCGTTGCGCCTCTCAAAAAGAGTAAGAGTATGGGATTATAAACAGTACCAATGAGAGAATAGTAAGTTTGTATTTGGATATGCCCAAAACTGATTTACTATTCTCACATAAGCAATAATCTCGCTCTAAATTACAGTTCCGTTATTCCAAGAAACTTACTCATACGTTCAACACACTTCTTTTTCTGAGTGAGATTAGGATGCACATAAAGATTAAGTGTTGTCGACACATTGGAATGACCAAGTATTACACTCACAGTTTTATAATCGCATTGACTTTCTATGCACCGAGTTGCAAAAGTGTGCCGAAGTCCATGAAATACGATTTGAGGTATGTCAAGACGTTTTAATAATCGGGAAAAATAATCACGATATGAACGAGGCTCTTTGGAATGTTTAGATGAGCCGACGACATACGGAGAAGCAGAAACTTTCTTAACCGTTCTCAAACATTGAAATAAATGTTTTGAAATTGGTATATCCCGATATGAATTCCTTGTCTTTGGCGATGAATGTATCTTCTCTGTGGATTTCAATTCGCAATTGTAAACTCTCCCTACAGTATGCCTTACTGTGATAATTCGTTGTCTAAAATCCACATCTTGCCATTGTAGTGCACATACTTCTCCTATTCTCATGCCTGTACAGAGGGCCAATAACACTCCTATATTCTGTGCTGTCGGTTTTTCAATCAGATGCCGCATTAGTATGCGTTGATGCTTTATTGTTAAGGTAGGCAATCGGGGTGCTTCCGTATTTGTAGGATATTCTATTTCCCAATCTTCAAATGGAAAAATTTTATGTTTTCTCCCGTATTTGACTACTGATTTTAATACGGCTACCATATCCCTTATGGTTTTGCGGGCAAGTCCGCAAGAAAGTTTGTAAATGACAAATTGTTGGACATCATCTTCAGTAATAAATGTCTTTGTGCCAAAATAAGGCAGCAAATGGGTTTGAAGTGTCAGCAAATAAGCACACATGGTAGAGTGCTTTACAATTGGGCGTTTTGTTTCACACCAGCTTTTTGAAATTTCTTGAAATGTTTTCTGCATATACAATTTTGAGAGAATTAATAATGTCATAATTCCCTCAAAATACGTATATTCTGTAATATATCACACTATTTGTTACCTTTTGAACGGTTATGCGTCTTACACAACATTTCGCAATTCTCAATAGACGTAGCACCGCCTTTGCTCCATGCGGTCACATGATCGGCATCCATTTCGTTAAACTTGTAAATCCGTGTCTTGTTGGCATTGTCACCGATGGCACATAGTGGACAGTTGGATATGCCTTTTTCTTTCGCAGCCTCGGTTTGGCGAGTATATGCCGCACGTTTTGTTGATTCTTCAAACAAACGGATTTGAAGCAAACTTTTATCTTGTTCACCTCCTAATATATACTCATAGATATTGCGTGGGCACTTGATACTCTCATCCGCTTGTAAAGCCAGCACACGTTCCGTTACATGATTTATGCTGTAAGGGGTCTTATGATAAGTTTCGTAAAGCCGCCCCCATTCCAAACCACACATATCTCGTTCCACCATAGTGAATGTAGTGGAAACCCAATCTATCACGGAACGGAAATAGTTTTCCAATTCGCCTATGGATGCATCGCGGCGATGCTGACTCATATAGGCATCTATAGTCATTCCCTTGCTGGCACATACCCATTTTAGAGCCTCTGCTAAGTATTCCTGACGTTTGACATCCCCTTTTACGTAATGGCTCCATTTTTGAACTTCTGCATTTTGCGAATTACTGAACACACGCTTCGCCGCCGTAACGAACTCGCCCGAATAAATGGCGTTACGCAATTCCTGTTCGTTAAGTGGTATGCCCACAATGTTGATTGTCTTGAACCATTCCTTTATTTCCTTTTCTTCGCCCTCACACTCATAAATAAGCAATGAGGACTGCATTATTTTTTGTTGTAATTCTTTGGGAAGACTTGAAAAATACTGCACATTTCCATCAGCATCCTTTATGGCAAATTTTCCTGTGATGAACCTGCCGAAAGAAGTGATGCGCTGCTGTCCGTCAAGTACCTCATACCGTCCGTCACTTGTACGGTTGAAGTATATCAACCCTATAGGATATCCTTTCAACAGCGATTCGATAACGGCTACATCACGCTTGCCGTCATTGTAGATGTAATGTCGCTGGTATTCCGGCTGGATGGTAAGTCGCCCATCAAGCCCAAATAGTCCCTTACCTTCCAATTCATTGTATGTAAAACCTTTGCAGACATCTGCAACTGTCCATTCTGTATGTAATGTTGTCTTCATATATTTTTTGTTTTTAAGTTGAAATCTTAGGTCAGACACAAGGTGATTCAGGTAAAGAGCTTGGATTACGTCCGTATCCTCGTGAATTGAAGAAATTAAATCCCAGTCTGCGAGATGGTCAGCTCTATTATATGGAAAATGGAATACCTCAAAAACCATACGCACGTGTGCTAATTAGGAGAATTACTAAGTTATGAAGTCCTTTGAAATCTTAGGGATAACTGATAGAGGAAATGAATGGGGGTTAAAAACCAAAGAATATGTCATCTCCGACACTCCCAATTGGGCAGATTTAAATCGGAGAGGTGCTATCTGGTATAATGGCTCCTTAACCTCAACATATGCTCGATTACTCATTCGCAAATTATAATCCGATATGCTTGATAAGAACTCTTGCATATACTTGTGTGTAATACTTCCTATCAACTATATAATAAGTCTCATTCTGAGGGATTTGTGGATGAAGTAGTACAGCTCCGTCATTGAGCTTTGTTACTTTAGATTTTTTTCCTTGACGGTCAACTTGGATTTGTTCGGGATAAATTTTAGAAGCACTTCCAAACCATGTCTTTGTTATCCCTAAGATTTCAAATTGCTCCGGACAATACTTGTCCAAAAAAGAAATAGGAACCCCCATAACGCCATCATAATCTGAGGGAATGGCATCTGTAAAAGGAACTTCTATAGCATCGTAATTATCATAATGATCATAAGAGACTTTCCCTTTTATCTCTTTGTGCCTCGAAAAACGAAGATTGTCTGCCATGGTCATTAAAGGAAGCGGTTCATGACGCCGCCCATGATCTATGTTAGTAAACCATCGTACACCTTTTACCCTAATAAACTTTCTCCCATTTTCATCAATTCTCCATCCTGCCGCATTCAAAGGATACTCATCGGGAACTTCAAATTCCCTATCTCCACTATGAATAGAATATCCCATCCACATTTTATTTTCTTTGATTAAAGGGAAAGTTTCTTTGTATGTTACTGCATTCATATTTCCGATAATAATGAACTTTTTATTAGCTGAAACAATCCAAGCTAAAAATTCTCGAAAGAGAGAAAATGGAGGATTAGTAATAATAATATCTGCTTCATCACGTAATTCGGAAACTTCTTTGCTTCTAAAATCACCATCTCCATTAAGATATTCCCAATGCAGATCATCAATATTTATTCTTCCATCACCAGATAAGTCTTTATCAAGAATGAATATCTTGCCCTTTGTTTGGGCCTTTGATGGATCAAATTGTGGAGCATCTGTTTCAAACAAAGTGCGTTCAGACAATAGCCTCATTTTCTTTGCATCTGGTGCATAGCTTGTAGAAATCAACTTCTTCAATCCAAGTTCATCGAACTTGGCAGCAAAATAACGGGTAAAGTTACTCCATTCGGGATCATCGCAGGGTAACAAAACAGTCTTTCCACTGAACACGTTTGGGTCATATTCAAGGTATGCATTCATTTCCACCTCAATGTCGTGGAATTGAGTATAGAATTCATCGTTTTTAGCTGCTTTCGCTTCCTTTAAATTACTATTTGCCATCGTTTCTTCTTTTCGTTGTTTACTAAGCTATCTACTAATCTTGTTGGGTATTAATAAGTCTCTGACATCAACATTCAGAATGTCTGCAATTTGATACAAAACAGGAATGGGAGGCTGCACCTTGTTTGTAGCATATAGATTGACCATATTGAAAGTCTTTCCAAGCTTGTTTGCCAATTCTGTTTGACTAATGCCCTTAGCATCTAATACCTCTTTTATTCGGTTCATATATGCCGTTTTGGTCTGAATGTAACAAAGGTACAAAATTTTATTTGGTATGTTGGCTTAGTATTGAAAATTGTATTATTTTTGTTATTTAAGAGTTATCAATACGTAAAGTAAAACAGACCATAGCAATTGAAACGGTTACCAAATCATTACCCAAACAAGATATTTTTCTAACTCATTTAATTTCAAGCATCTATATTCCTTAATACAGATTTACGGAATATCTTTGGAATAACCTTATAAAACGACAAAGGAGATTAATAATAAGCACTCATATCCACCAAACCATTACAGTTTTGTTCTAACTTTGTTTCCCTCATTTAATGAGCCATCATTACCCACTATATTTTATCAAATAACTATGAAAATATGAAAAAGAAAAATCTAAACTACTATATCCAACTACTGGAAGCAAATAAAAATCTTATTCTGACAGGCGCACCCGGTACGGGAAAAATGTATTTAGCCAAAGCAATTGCGGACAAGATGGAAGCCGAATATGAATTTGTTCAACGATATATAAGGTATATATGATTCCATTTTATGGAAAACCATTTTCTTCGTACCTTTGCCCCCGCAATAAAAACGAACTGAATTTCTCACCATGATACATTCTTTCCACACCCCAACCGAAGGCATCGCCTTGCCGAAGGCTTTCACTTTTCCCTTCCACTACACCCCTCACCCGCTTACCCGACTGGCGGCGGAAGAGGTGCGCCAGTACCTGCTCACGCGGGACGACTGGCAGGAAGAACTTCGGCAGGGAAAGATGTTCGGGGTACTGGTCATCCGGAATACAGAAGGAAAGCTGGGCTACCTAGCTGCTTTCTCGGGCAACCTGGCCGGCAGCAACCACCACGCATTTTTCGTGCCACCGGTGTACGACCTCCTGCAACCCGACGGATTCTTCCGTATCGAGGAAGCGGAGATTTCGGGCATCAACCACCGGATTGCGGCACTGGAAGCCAGCGAGGCTTACCACTCGGCACGGGAGACATGGAAGCAGGTGGAAGAAGAGGCGCAGGCCACACTTTCGAGTGAGAAGCAAAAACTGAAGGAGGAAAAAGCGCGTCGGGAACAACGGCGGAAAGAAGGGGTTTCTCCCGAAGAAGCGGAAGCGATGTCGCGCGAGAGCCAGTTCCAGAAAGCGGAGTTCAAACGGCTGGAACGGCGGCTGAAGGAGAAGGTACAGGAGGACGGAGAGGCTTTCCAGGCTCTCGAACAGGAGATTCAGGCCTTGCGCCACGAACGGAAGACGCGCTCGGCGGCTCTCCAGTTGCGGCTGTTTTCCCAGTTCCGAATGCTCAACGCCCGGGGCGAGGTGAAAGATTTGTGCGAGATTTTCCAAAGTACCCCGCAGAAGACACCGCCTGCCGGAGCGGGGGAATGTGCCTTGCCCAAGCTGCTCCAATATGCGTACCTGCATCACCTCCAGCCTCTGGCCATGGGCGAGTTCTGGTGGGGCATGTCGCCCAAGGACGAGATACGCCGCGAAGGGCATTTCTATCCGTCGTGCAAGGGGAAGTGTGAACCAATTCTGAAACACATGCTCGTGGGACTGGAGGTCGAACCGAATCCGCTGGAGGAAGACGTACACCGGCAGACGGCCCTGGAGATTCTCTACGAAGACGAATGGCTGGTGGTGGTACACAAACCGGCGGGCATGCTTTCCGTACCGGGCAAGAACGACCTCGATTCCATCCTCCAGCGACTGCACAACCTCTACCCCAAGGCCACCGGACCGCTCATCGTGCACCGGCTGGACATGGCGACGTCCGGACTGCTGCTGGCGGCCAAGACGAAGGAGGTGCACAAGGAGCTTCAGGCGCTTTTCGAGACGCGCCTCATCCGCAAGCGGTACACGGCCATCCTGGAAGGGGAACTGGAAACGGACGAGGGCATCATCGACCTGCCGCTCTGTCCGAATCCGATGGACCGCCCGCGCCAGATGGTGAGCCGGGAGTATGGGAAACGGGCGGTCACGTCCTACCGGGTACTGGAGCGCAAGGATGGGAAGACAAGGGTAACGTTTTATCCGCATACGGGGCGCACGCATCAGCTCCGGGTACATGCCGCGCATCCCGAGGGACTGAATCATCCGATTGTAGGCGACGACCTCTACGGCCAGCCGTCCGACCGTCTGTACCTGCACGCCGCCGCACTGGAGTTCGTACATCCGGTCACAGGAGGAAAAATCCGTATTGTAAAAGAGGCTGATTTCTAAGCGTTTACAAATCGACGGATTCTGAGGTAAAAAACGCCTAAACGTTTCAGACAAAACGCTTCGACGTTTCATCTAAAACGCCTAAACGTTTGAAGTAAAACGCTTCGACGTTTTCATTGAAACGCTTCGACGTTTGAATCCAAACGCCTAAACGTTTTTCCGTACCCTGAAATTACACACTTTTCTTTTCAAATGTTAAAAAACAATTTTGCCAATAAACCCTGAGGTTGTTCAGTTGTCTTAGAGTTGTAAGTGCACTAAATACAAAATGTTCAACTAAAAAAATGACAACAATGAAAACAACTCGTTTATTCTCTACTTTGATTCTCGCTGCATGCCTGGGATGTGGCAGCATGATGGCGCAAAACGCTCCACAGAAAACATGTCCGGCAAAGGCTGGAAAAGAAAACTGTGCTAAAATGACACCGGAACAGCGGATGGACATGCAGGCTACCCGCATGGGAAAACAACTGATGCTGGACGACAGCAAGCTGGCTCAGTTCACTACCCTCTACAAAGAGTATCTGACTGCACTGAAGAATTGCCGTCCGGCTCCGGAAGGTGAAAAGGTGAAACCCTGCGAACGTACCGACGCACAGATTCAACAGGAAATTGAAAAGGGCTTCGAAATGCGTCAGAAGGTGCTCGACACACAGAAGAAGTATTACAATTCCTTCAAGAAAATCCTGAATGCCCGCCAGCTGGAGAAAGTGTTCCGCATGGACCGTCCGGGACAGATGCACAAACGCATGGGACAGAAGCCCTGCCCGATGATGCACGGAAAGATGGGTCAGCCGGGACAGATGCCGGCTCCGGGATGTCCGAACCAATGCCCGGCAGCTCCTCAGGCTCCTCAAGGTAAATAAATCCCAAATTCTATACTTATCATTGAATACGCCGAAGCGTGGAACTCAGGATATCGTGAGATACCCTTGAGTGCCACGCTTCTTTTATTTCGTACCATCCGAAGGGGACGGTCTCAGTTTTTCAGACGTACCATGTGGCGGGCATAACACCACACCACAACGTAACCGACAAAGGGTACCACAAAGGCCCAGTGCATGTCGGCATAGTCGCCTACCAGTCCCATGAGCACGGGACCTACGGCACCGCCCACCGGCGACATCATCAGGAAGGAAGAGGCGCGCTTCGTGTGGCTGCCCAGTCCTTTCAGGGAGAGGGCGAAAATGGTGGGGAACATGATGGCTTCGAAGGCATAACCGCAGAGCAGGGCCACAAACGACACGGAGCCCAGGTCGAGAATCACCAGCAGCGTGGTGACGACCGTTCCCGTAGCACACCAGAAGAGCATCTTCTCGGCCCGTACACGGCGCATGATCCAACTTCCCACGAAACGGCCCACCATGAACAGTCCCAGTCCGCCGAACGACAGAATCAGGGAGGCATCGCGGGCGTTCATCCATCCCACCTCGGTCACGTAGTTGATGAAGAAGCTGTTGATGGAAATCTCGGCCACCTCGTAGGCAAACAGGGCAATCAGGCCGAAGACAAACAGTTTATGGGCCCAGAGGCCGACGTGGTTTCCTTCGCTGTCCACTTCCTCCTCGTGGGGTATCTCGGGCAGACGCACCCGCATAAAAGCCAGGGCGGCCAACAGTACAATCACACCCATCACGGCGTACGGGAGGGCCACATTGCCGCTGGCCCCTTTGTCCTCGTCGGCAAACAGGAGGATTCCTGTCAGAATCGGGGCAAAGATGCATCCCAGTCCGTTGAACGACTGGGCAAAATTCAAGCGGCTGGCTGCAGTTTCCTTCGCCCCCAGTTCCGTGACATACGGATTGGCGGCCGTTTCCAGGAAGGTCAGTCCGCATCCGATGACGAACAGGGAGAACAGAAAGAAATTAAACGACATCCAATGCTGTCCGGGAATGAACAGCAGGGAGCCGATGCCATACAGCAGCAGTCCCAGCACCACGCCCCGGCGGTATCCGTAACGGTTGATGAACAGTCCGGCAGGGATGGCCATGATGAAATAACCCATGTACATCGTGGCCTGAATCATGGCCGAGTGGGTACGGGTGATGGTGAGCAGTTCCTGAAAATGCTTGTTCAGCACATCCAGAATGGCATGGGCAAATCCCCACAGGAAAAAGAGTGAGGTAATCAGTACAAAGGGGAACAGGTATTGGCGTTCCACCAGGGCAACTCCGTGTTTCTTCATCTGCTACCCTCCTTTATACGTACGACAGCAATTCCGGCAAATCGGTAATGATGAGGTCCGGAAGGGTTTCGTCTATTTCTTCATTTCCCCAGCCTTCGCCTTTCAGCCAGGCCACCTTGCAGCCCACTTTCTTCGCGGGCACCATGTCCTTCGAGAAGGAATCGCCTACCACCAGCACATTCCCGGCGGGCAGGCCCATGGCTTCCACACCCAGACGGTAGATGGCCGGGTCGGGCTTGCGCACGCCCACCACCGACGACTCGATGATGTCGGAAAAGAAATCGAACAGGCCGAAGTCTTTCAGAATGGTCTGGATGTTTCCGTAGAAATTGGACACCAGCACCAGCTTATAGCGTTCGGAAAGGGTCTTCACCACGGGACGGGTACGCTCCAGCACATCCAGCACGTAGCGGTAGCAACTTTCGGCCACCTTTTCGGCATAGCGCTCGCGGCTGGCGGTTGCTTCGTCCAGCTTGCCCTGCTCCACCAGGTATTTCACCTGAATGTCGGTCTTGATGCGCAGCACATCGTGGAAGTTATGCTCCGGCTTCACCAGCGGCACCCGGGCCAGCGTGCGCTCGCCGTGTACGTATGCCTCACGGAAGCTGGCTTTGTCCACCGGCACCTGAAATTCTTCATACTTGCTCCACAGCACTTCCGCCCAGTGGCAGCTGTTCGTATCAATCGTACCTCCGTAATCAAAGATTACGCCTTTCACATCTGTCAGTTTATTCATCTTTTGTAGTATTTTGGGTTCCGTTGCCGACTTTCATCAGCAACACTCCGATTACAATCCAAATCAATTCGCGCACACGGGTAATCAGTCCGGTGTAGATGCCGAACGCACTCGGGATGGCCAGTCCGCCCACGGCCAGCGCGAATCCTCCCTCACGGGCGCCCAGCTGCATGGGCGAGAAGAAGAACAGGTTGGCAAACAGGGAGGTGAAGGCCATAATCAGGATGCACGACAGGAAACTCACGTGGTCGGTCAGGATGTTCAGGATGAAGAACACCTCGGCACAGCCCACGATGCGGGCCGTGAACTCCAGTCCCAACGATGCGTAGAACGTAGTCTTCCGCTGCTTGTGGAGTTCGGCAATCTGTGCGTCCACCCGCTCCAGCGATTCTTTCTTTTCGGTCAGAAAACGGTGTGCCCAGCGTTTCACGTAGGGTACATGGCCCAACAGCTTGAACGTGCGCACAGCCATTCCGTTGCGGTAGCCTTTCATGAAGAAATAGATGGCCAGCAGGCAGAAGAAGGCTACCACCGCCAGCACGATACCCATTCCCAAGTTCATCGGCTCAAAAATGAGATACAGCACCACGCCCGTCAGCCAGAAGCAGAAATGGGAGAAGATGTGCATCATCACGTAGAGGATAACCGACGAAGTGGCCTTGCTGGCTCCCACGTATGGGGTCAGTTCCATGATGCGGTAGGGCTCCCCACCCATCAGTCCCACGGGAGTGGCATAGTTCAGGGCAAAGCCGGAAACGGTCAGCTTGTACACCTTCCAGAAAGGCACCTTGGCATGTTTTCCGTCGCGGATGATGACATACCACGACCAGGTGTTCAGGTAGTAGATGAACACCCACAGCAGGATGACTGCCGGAAACCAGATACCGGCTTTACGCAGGTTCTGCCAGAGTTCCTGGTAGTCCATGTCGAACGTGCAGAGCATGACCACGATGGCAAAGATGCCGAAGAACCAGAATATGTTGCGAAATTTCTCTTTCATTATTTGGCGTATTTATGGTAAAGGAATGCGCACAAGGCTTCGTGACGATGACGCATGTACACGAACAAGGAAGTCATCACCACAATCTCGAAGATGAAATACAACCAGGGCTCTCCAATCAGCAGACTGATGTAGAGAGCTATCGCACGGGTGTTGAACGTCAGGATGTTAGTGTACTTCATCAGCGGAAGGCTCAGGGCACGGAACTCGTCGCGCAGTGCCTGAGGAATGTTGTCGCCGTAACGCTCCTGCACAAAGGCATAGAAACGCTGGAAATTCGGGGTCATCTGTTCCTGCTTGCGGGTATAGTTGCCGTAGAAATACAGGAAAGCTTTCCACCAGAAGTTGCCTTTCCACGGCAGGCTGTGGAAAATCTCACGCTGCTGCTTGAAGTTGTCCAGCTCACTGCCGGCCTTTCCCTTCAGGAAAAACAGGTGGATGTTGCGGTAATAATCGGCCAGCGTACATTGCTTGCTGTGGCACACCGTACCGGAGAACAAGGCAATCAGCCAGATATAAATGCTCCAGGTCTGTCCGGAAGCCTCTCCGATATGGAAAGGAAGCGGCTGGCTCATCAGGCGCAGGCAGATGGCCGCATAAATCGTGATAAACCAAAGGTCGCCGGCAAATCCGTCGAGCATACGTCCCCAGCGGGTTTTCTTGCCGGTCATACGCGCCAGCTGTCCGTCGCAACTGTCATAATGGTTGGCCCACATCAGCAGAAAAATACCAATCAGCGTATGGGTCATGTCGGGATAATAGAACATTACCCCTGCCGCCACCCCGAGGATGATGGACAGGATGGTCACCACATTGGGATGGACGCCGAAACGCTGGAAAAACAAGGCCCACACATAACCGATGGGGCGATTGAAATGGATGTCCAGAAACTCTTCTGTATCCATGGACTTGAAAGAAGCCTCTACTCCTTTTTTCTCCGTACTCATTCTTTTTCTAATTTGTGCATGATGCGGTTATAAATACATTTGGCTATTTCCGGTCCGGCTTCCACGCGGCAGCGGGCAAAGCTGGGCCAGTCGTTGAAATCGATGATACGGATTTCGCCCGTGGACGATACCACGCAGTCGCCTCCGTAAATAGGAACGTTCAGCACCTCGGCCGCCTTGTTGGCGTAGGCCTGCAGCTGCTTCACGTCGAAGGGGAATCCACGGGTCTCGCCATTGATGGCTTCCAGTCCGAACTTGCTGTGCGATTGTTCCGTGGGATAGAAACTGTAGAAGAAATCGGTTCCCTGCACCCCGTAGAACTTCACCAAATCACCTACCAGGTGCTCGTTGACCACGGCTACCGGGATGTTCCGTTTCCGGAAATCGGCCATCACCACTTCCGCCTCTTCCCGGCACTCCACATACACCACGTCTTCTTTCACCATGGCATGCGAATTACCCCGCTTGATCCAGCAAGGGAAAATGGAAGGGGTAAACTTCCCGTCGGTGGGAATAATGAAACTCTTCGGATGGGGTACCCCGTTTGCCATAAGCAGTTCCGTCATCTGCTGACGGACACAGTTGTCGATGCCGTACGCTGAATTCACCACCAGCGCTCCCCCGGCCTCCAGTTCTTTCAAGCGTTCAATGGTGGCTCTGTCGCGCGCCATGTCAAAGATAAACGCTGCCTCTATCTTTTGGGCCACAAACTCCTTTTCCGGATACACAGTGACCTCACACCCCATTTTCTCCAATGCTTCTGCCGCCAACCGGAGGATGGCTGCGTCATTGTCTACGTGATTCGGGGAATACTCATTACCGCGGCTCACACCGACTACCCGAATCTTCTCTCCTCTCTTATACATTCTATTATTATTCTAGATTTTACGCAAAAAATCAGGTTTATTCTTTTATCTCGTTTGGTATATTTAATCTTGTCCGTTCAAAAAAGCCTCTGCTTTCACGATGTCGCCCGCATGGTCCACATCCAGAATCTTTGAAAAAGGATAAGCCTTGAGCTGCAAACCGTCGGCCACCAGCTGGCGCTGGAAGTTGCGCATGCGCGACATGCCCTGCGCCATGCATTTCTCCAACGTCACAATTGATTGGGGTGACAAGCAATAAATTCCGCCGGAAATGTAGCGTGTGTCGGGTTGCAGGCTGTCATAAAACCCGGTGATACGATTGGACGCATCCGTCCCGATGTACAAGGGTTTCTCGTCGTCAATATAATCCGTCACGGCCATCATGCCGTCACCGTCGAAAGCCTTGAAGGCCTCAATGAAACGGGCGAACTCTTCTTCCCGGAAAATGGTGTCGACAGTGGTCAGACAGAAACGGTCGTCTTTCAGGTAACGGCTCAACTCATAAAAACTGTGCATGGAGCTGGGGGTCGTTTTAACCACTACCCGCAAAGGTACTTCGGAGTTTTTTTCCAGTTCACGCAAATGCGCTTTCGTCAATGGCACCTCGTTGTTGATGATGACAACTACTTCTTCCGCCCCGTTCTGTGCGAAGATATGTATCAGGCGGTCAATCATGGCCACTCCGTTCAGTTGCACCAAAGGCTTGGGCAACTGAACTCCTTCTTGTGACAACCGGGACCCCTCCCCGGCTGATATGATTGCAAACTTCATGTTATTCTTCTTCTATGCTATCTAATTTCAGTTTATCGCTATCGTCACGTTTTTCATAATACTGCTTGCGCAACGGGCGTGCGCTGATTTCCTTTTCCCATGCACGGTTGCGGAACACGTCCATGGCCACATACACGGCCTGACGGAACGAATCTTCCGAAGCCACGCCTTTTCCGGCAATGTCGTAGGCCGTGCCGTGAGCCGGCGAGGTGCGTACGATAGGCAGTCCGGCGGTGAAGTTCACGCCTTCGTCCATGGCCAGTGCCTTGAACGGAGCCAGTCCTTGGTCGTGATACATGGCCAGGATACCGTCGAAGTGGGTATAGTTACCGGAACCCATGAAACCATCGGCCGGATAAGGTCCGAAGCACTGCACACCCTTGGCAATCATTTCCTTCATGGCCGGAATGATAATCTCCTCTTCTTCCGTTCCCAGCAGGCCGTGGTCGCCGGCATGCGGATTCAAGGAAAATACGGCAATACGCGGGTTGTCGATACCGAAATCCTTCTTCAGCGACTGGTGGAAGATTTCCATCTTTTCCATAATCAGTTCCTTGGTCAGCATGCCAGCAATGTCACGCACCGGCACATGTCCCGTGACCAACGCCACGCGGAAGTCGCCTTTCAGCAGAATCATGAGGGCCTTCTGTCCGTCGCCCACCCGTTCCTCGATGTATTCCGTATGGCCAGGGAAATGGAACGTATCCGACTGGATGGTATGCTTGTTGATGGGAGCCGTGACCAGCACATCAAACAAACCGTCCTGATAATCGGCCAACGCTCTTTCCAGCGCCGTCAGTGCCGCCTTTCCTGCCTCAGGAGTCGGTTTGGAAAGTTCTACCTTCAATTCTTCCTCGATGCAGTTCACCACATTCACCCTTCCGTCCTGTGCATCTTCCGCCGTATTCACGATACTGAAGTTGGTCGGTATCTCCATGGCCTTACGATGATAGGCCGCCACCTTAGGCGAGCCATAGATGACCGGCGTACACAGTTCCAGCATGGTCGGGTCGGAGAAGGTTTTCAGGATCACCTCATAACCTACTCCATTTATATCTCCATGAGTGATTCCCACTCTAATTTTACGATTTTCCATATTTATTGCTTATTCTGTTCAGCTTCTTTGTTCACTTTTTCTTCCGAAATGGTATTGTCTACCGGAATCTCCGACACTTCTTTTTCCGACGGGAGCTGCAAGGTGTAGAGTGCCGCATTCAGTTTACGAATCTGGTCACGTTTCAGCTTGCCCGGGTTATAGACAAATCCTTCCACCACGATGACGCGGGCATGCTCACGGTCTACCCGTACATGTGATACGAACGGGCCTCCCATGGCATCGTTCTTCATGTCCCACAAGCCGCGTGCTTCAAACGCATAATCTCCTTTCACAGCAATGTTGCGGGTAGTAAGGAAGATGGAATCGGATGTTTCCATGTACATGCCTTCCCGCTCACCCGGCAGGTTGACCTTCATCACTGAGTCGCGCTTGTGGATGAAATATTCCTTGGTAAAGGTATCCTTATCGCGGAACGGATAAGAATACATTACGAAATTCAGGTCGTTCAGGTTGCTGGAAGCCCAGAGGAAATCCTTTCCTACCTTATACGACTCCAGTTCCACCGGCATCCAGATGTCACAGTCGAACAGGCTCTTCACCTTCGTTGAAATCAGTTCGCTGTGCTTCTTTTCCAGCAACTTGATCTGACGGTTCATCTCGGCACGGGTGAAGAAATCGATAATTACCTGTCCGTTCTTCGACACATAATCTGCAAATTCCTGTTGGTTAGGTGCCTGGATGGTCATAATCATCTGCGGAGAAGAATAGGCATCACGGGTATATTTGAACTTGGGCTGGGTATAGATGTCCTGAATGTCCACGATAATAATGTTACGGAACAGACGGATCGACCGGTTGAACGCATCCGGTCGCACACGCGAAATACGGAACGAACGTTCCGGTTGCGGCAATCCCGGTACATCGGTGTCCAACACATGGAAAAGGGCACTGTCCGGACTCATCCAACATTTGTCGTCAGCCACTACCATCACTTCGTAGGGGCGTCCGCTGGACACCGGAGTGATGATGCTCTTTCCGCTGTTACGGCAGGAAGAGAATGACAGCACTGCCAGGGCTATCCCAAGATAAAATGTTACTCGTTTCATAATATTCTGGTATTAAATGGTTTCACTTTCTTTTTCTTTCTTCTCGGCCTGTTGCTGGGCGGTGGAAAGCATGCCGCAAGCGGCAAAAATATCTTCTCCGCGGGAGGCACGGATGGTGGCAAACAAGCCATGCTGAGTCAGATAATCACGGAAGGCAATCATCGACTCCATATCGGCCCCTTCCAAATCCACATTCGGGATGGCATGGAAACGAATCAGGTTCATCCGGCAATCCAGTCCCCGCAACAGCTTGACCAGTTCCTTGGCGTAAATCAGGCTGTCGTTCACGCCCTTGAACACGATGTATTCAAAAGACAGGCGGCGCTGCTTGCTGAAATCATATTTGCGGAGGATGTCCACGATTTCCGTGATGGAGAACGCCTTCTCGGCCGGCATCAGTTCCCGGCGCTGGGCGGGAAACGGCGAATGCAGGCTGATGGCCAAGTGGCAGTCGCTCTCTTCCAGGAAGCGCTCCAACCCTTTCCGCAGACCTACGGACGACACCGTGATACGCTTCGGGCTCCATTTGTAGCCATAATCGGCCGTCAGGATTTCCAAGGCACGCAACACTTCATCGAGGTTGTCGAACGGCTCTCCCATTCCCATGAACACCACATTGGTCAGGGTGTCCCGCTCGGGCACCGAATAAATCTGGTTCAGAATCTGGGCGGCCGTCAGGCTGGTGGTGTAGCCCTGTTTTCCAGTCATACAGAACTTACAATTCATCTTACATCCCACTTGCGAAGACACGCAGAGCGTGGCCCGGTCTTCGTCGGGAATATATACGGATTCGATGTAATCACCTTCGGGCGTGCAGAACAGGTACTTCACTGTTCCGTCTACTGAACGCATCGCATGCACCGGTGCACTGGCCCCCACTTCGTAGTTCTCCATCAACCGCTCCCGGTTCTTCAACGAAAGATTGGTCATCTCTTCAATCGAACCCACCTTCTTGTCGTACAACCACGAAGCAATCTGTCCGGCCGTAAACTTGGGCATCCCCAAATCCTGCACAATCGCTTTCAATTCGCTCAGTGTTTTCCCCAATAAAGGAGTTTTTGTCATCATAATTCTCTTATATTCTACACATTTAGCGTACAAAGTTAGGGAAAAAATAAGATATATTCCCTATCTTTGTCCGTATAAATGTATTAAATATGAATAATCTAGTGACTTGTTTCCTTCCTTACGAAGGTGATAACCAACAGAATAAGACCATCGAGGGACTGAGCGCCAGTTCCCGGACAGACCAGATATTCCTACTAACCGACCACCCGGAAAACGCAGGTGCCCCTACCGGCAAATGCCGCATCCTCCCGTTTTTCTCTTTCCAGCAGACCGACGGCATCCGGCAGATGCTCGCTCTGACGCATACGCCCTACCTACTCATCTACACCAAGACGCAGGCGCTGGACATGGGATACATGGCGCTGGAACGCATGTGCGACTACCTGGGTGCCCCGGAGACCGGCATGGTCTATGCCGACCACTACCAGGTGGCCGACGGGGTGCGACAGCCTCATCCGGTCATCGACTACCAGCCGGGAAGCGTGCGCGATGATTTCGATTTCGGCTCGGTGCTGCTTTTCAAGACGGCGGCCTTGCAGGAGGCCTTTGAATGTATCACCCACCAGCCGGAATACCGCTACTCAGCCCTCTATGCCGTGCGACTGGCCCTCTCCCAACAGCACGAACTGACTCATATCCGCGAGTATCTTTATACCGAAATTGAAGAAGACACCCGTAAGTCGGGCGAGAAGCAGTTCGACTACGTGGACCCGCGCAACCGGAGTGTACAACTGGAACGGGAAACGGCCTTTACCTATTATTTAAAGCACATCGGGGCTTTCCTGCCTCCGGTACAACGGGACATCGACCTTACAGAAGGAGAATTTGCCTACGAGGCGTCGGTCATCATCCCCGTACGTAACCGCATCCGCACCATTGCCGATGCCATTGATTCCGTCTTGACCCAAGAGACCGATTTTCCTTTCAACGTGATTGTCATCGACAACCATTCGACCGACGGCACCACGGAGTGCATCGACCGCTATGCCGGCAACGAGAAGGTAATCCACCTCATTCCGGAACGGGACGACCTGGGTATCGGCGGATGCTGGAACCTGGGCGTACATCATCCGCTCTGCGGACGCTTTGCCGTGCAACTGGACAGTGACGATTTGTACAGCAGTCCGTCTACCCTCCAGACGATTGTCGACAAATTCCGTCGGGAACGCTGTGCCATGGTCATTGGCTCGTACCGCATGACCAATTTCCAGCTGGAGACTTTGCCGCCGGGCGTCATCGACCACAAGGAATGGACCGACACCAACGGTCACAACAATGCCCTCCGCATCAACGGACTGGGCGCACCCCGCGCTTTCTTCACCCCGCTGCTACGGAAGATACGTGTGCCGAACACTAGCTACGGCGAAGACTATGCCCTGGGACTGGCCTTCTCCCGCGAATACCGCATCGGCCGTATCTATGATGTACTTTATCTGTGCCGCCGCTGGGAAGGCAACTCCGACGCGGCCTTGAGCATCGAAAAACAGAATCAGAACAACAGCTATAAGGACAGCCTGCGTACGCTGGAAATACGCAAACGGCAGGCCATGCTCCGCCGTCCGCTTTCCTGGGAAGAAGCCTCTCCGGAGATTTCGGCAGAGGCCTTCATCCACCACCAGCTGGACACCTGGCCGCTGGCTCGCAAGAACCACGAAGCCCTGGCCGACGTGCAAACCCGTACGCTTCCGCTGGACGGCAACCCCATCACCGTGCAGTTCAACCCGGCCCGTGCCGTTTCCACCTGTGCCAAAGTGGACAAGGCTTCCATTGCAGCCCGCCCCTGTTTCCTCTGCCTGAGTCACAAGCCGAAAGAGCAACAGAGTCTCCGCATCCTGCTGGACGAAGCTTTCAGCCTGCGGCTGAACCCTTATCCCATCCTGCCGGGACACCTCACGATTTCCACGGAACGGCATCAGTGGCAGACCTTGGCCGACAAGACCGCCCGCCGGTTGCCTGAGCGACTGGTCGACTGGCTGGAAAAACATTTTGCCGAGGGCTACACCGTATTCTATAACGGAGCAAAATGCGGCGCCTCCGCTCCCGACCATTTCCATTTTCAGGCCGTACGCCAGAAAGATGTTCCCCTCATCCGGCAATGGGACAAACTGATGGGCACCGCCGTAGAAAAAGGATTCGAGCCGCTCGCCGACGGGAAATCCTGCATCGCTTACGACATTGAAGGATACATCTGCCCCCTGCGCGCCTTCATTACCCAAGGAGGAATGGGTACCGGCACCCGGCTGATTGACAGCTACCTGCGCAGCCTGCCCTTGCCCGAAGGAGAGATGGAACCCCGCTACAACCTGTTTGCCTGGGACGACCCCCGCTACGGGTTTGTCACGGTCTACATTCCGCGTACCGCCCACCGTCCGCAATGCTACACCGCCGAGGGGGATGCCCAGCTGCTCGTCAGTCCCGGTGCCCTCGACATGGCCGGCATCCTGGTAACGGCCCGCGAAGAAGATTTCCAGAAACTGAACGCCGACACTTTGCGGCAAATCTATCACGAAGTAACCCATTAAACCCCATGAAAGAACCCGAAATAAACGTGGGCATCGTCAATGCCCTTGAAATACATTTCACCCTCAACGCCAAATTTCTCGCCAAAGGAGAAACCGTCTCCGGCAAACAACACGTATCCTTCGACGAAGGAGGCATCTTCTGGAACGGCAACGTGTACCGCGAACTGACTTTCACTCCGCTGGAAGACAATGCTTCCTTCTCGCTCGAAGATGTAACCATCGGCATCAACTTCCACTGGGAGCGACAGGAGACACAGACCTTTCTGGGCACCCTGCGACTGGTGGTGGACGAGGGAAAGATTACGGCCATCAACCAACTTCCGGCCGAGGACTACCTGATTAGTGTCATTTCGTCGGAAATGAGTGCCACTTCTTCCTTGGAGTTTCTGAAAGCTCATGCCGTGATTTCCCGGAGCTGGCTGCTGGCCCAGATTGAGAAGCGGAAAGCCCTCAGCAAACAAGACGGAGGTTTCTTCCCCTTCTTCAAGACCGATACGGAATACATCCGCTGGTACGACCGCGAAGACCATACCATCTTCGACGTCTGCGCCGACGATCATTGCCAGCGCTACCAGGGCATCACCCGCGCATCGAACCAAAGCGTGGTGGAAGCGGTCAAGGAAACCCGCGGACAGGTGCTCATGTACAAGCATGCCATCTGCGACGCCCGTTTCTCCAAGTGCTGCGGCGGGGTGACCGAAGAATTCAACTACTGCTGGGAGGACAAGAAATATCCCTACCTCAGTGCCGTGCGCGACCTGGACACTGAATCCCCGCTGCCCGACCTGACAAAGGAGGAGGAAGCCGAACGCTGGATTCGCCAACGGCCGGAATCGTTCTGCCACACCACCGACCCGAAAATCCTCTCCCAGATTCTCAATCACTACGACCAGGAGACACAGGACTTCTACCGCTGGAAGGTGAAGTATACGCAGGCAGAACTGGCCGAACTGATTGCCACTCACACCAAAAGTGACTACGGCGAGATTCTCGACCTTATTCCCGTGGAACGTGGAAAGTCGGGCCGCATCAGCCGCCTGAAGATTGTGGGTACTTTGAAGACGATGATTATCGGAAAGGAACTGGAGATACGACGGACCCTCTCACCCACCCACCTGTTCAGCTCGGCCTTCGTGGTCGACAAGGGACCGGAGGTGAACGGTGTACCGGAATGGTTCGAACTGACCGGCGCCGGATGGGGACACGGCGTGGGACTCTGTCAGATTGGTGCCGCCGTGATGGGCGAGAAAGGCTATGCCTACGACCAAATCCTGCTGCACTATTACCAGGGAGCTGAAATCCGCAAGTTATACTAAATTCTGAAGGCCATGCACACACGTTCTCCTTGGTATTGGGTGCCTTCGCTCTACTTTGCCGAAGGCCTTCCCTACGTAGCGGTCATGATTCTCTCGCTGGTGATGTACAAACGGATGGGCATCTCGAACACGGAGATAGCCCTCTACACCAGCTGGCTGAACCTGCCCTGGGTCATCAAGCCCCTGTGGAGCCCGTTTGTCGACCTGCTCCGCACCAAACGGTGGTGGATTGTCACTACCCAGCTGCTGCTGGGAGCGGGACTGGCTGGCATTGCCTTCACCATCCCTACAAGCCATTTTTTCCAGACCACCCTGGCCGTATTCTGGCTGGTGGCCTTCAGCTCCGCCACCCACGACATCGCCGCCGACGGGTTCTATATGCTGGGACTTACCCCCCACCAGCAAGCCTTCTTCGTGGGCATCCGCAGCACCTTCTACCGCTTTGCCACCATTGCCGGACAAGGGCTGCTCATCATGTTGGCCGGACGGCTGGAGGAAGTGACCGGCCGCACTTCCTACGCTTGGAGCATCACTTTCTTTACCCTGGCAGGCTGTCTGCTGGCCTTGTGGCTCTACCATTCTTTCGTCTTGCCGCGGCCCGATCAGGACCGTCCTTCGGCCACGCACCGAAAGAATGCTAAAGGCATTCTGACCGACTTCCTGCTCACCTTCCGCTCCTTTTTTCAGAAAGAGCAGGCCCTCACCGCCATTCTGTTCATGCTGCTCTACCGCCTGCCGGAAGCCCAGCTGGCCAAGATGGGTATCCCGTTCCTGCTCGACCCTGTGGAACAAGGAGGTCTCGGCATGACCACCGCCCAAATCGGATTCGCACAAGGCACCCTCGGCATCGTCGGACTGACTCTGGGCGGCATCTTGGGAGGCATTGCCGTGGCACGCCACGGACTGCGCCGCTGGCTCTGGCCCATGGTGTGGGCCATCTCCCTGCCCGACCTGGTCTATGTATACCTGAGCTATGCCCAGCCCGACAGCCTCGTCCTCATCAACAGCTGCATCTTCGTGGAACAGTTCGGCTACGGATTCGGTTTCACAGCCTACATGCTCTACCTGATTTATTTTGCCAACGGCTCGCACAAGACCTCGCACTATGCCATCTGCACGGCCTTCATGGCCTTGGGCATGATGCTGCCAGGCATGATTGCCGGATGGATGCAGGAAACCCTGGGCTACCAGCTGTTCTTCATCTGGATTATGGTCTGCACCCTGGCCACCTTCGGCGTGACCGCCCTGCTGAAAATTGATCCTGAATTTGGAAAGAAATAAAAAGAAGCGCCCCGTCCGGTCTTTATTTTCCCGCAAGGAAATGCCGGACAAAGCGCATGAAATGCAATACGGTATCGGCCTCCTGTCCCTGGGCCGATACAAAACAAAAATGCCGCTTGAACTGCAAGCCTTCAATGTCAATCACCTGAAAGTCGCCTTCCTTCAGCTCCCGCCCCAAGGCGCAGACCGACACAATGCCCATGCAATCGCTGCACCGCAGGAACGACTTGATGCCCTCCGTGCTGCCCAGGTGCATCCGCACGTTCAATGACGAAAGCTTCAACCCCTGCTCGGCCAACACCATTTCGATGGCATCCAGCGTGCCCGAACCCCGTTCACGGAGCACCAGCGGCACGCGGGTAAACTCGTCCAATGTCAGTTCCTCCTTTCCGGCCCAGCGTCCGCGTGAACACACCACCGGCACCAGCTCGTCGCACAGGAAAGGTTCATAGCGCAGGTTGGGCAGGCGGAACACACCTTCCACCATCCCCACGTCGATGGTATGCTCCTGCAACGCCTTCTCCACATTGCGCGAGTTGGTATCCATGAGCGACACACTCATCTGGGGATAACGTTCCGTATAAGCAGCCAGTACAGGTGGAAGCACATATTGTGAGATGGTCGTACTCGCTCCCAGACGCAATTCCCCCGCATATTCGTTGTTCAGCTGGTGCATGTCGTACTCCAGCTTGCGGTAGTCGGCCAGGATACGTTCGCAATGCTCCATGAGCAGCTTCCCCGCCTCCGTGAGCGAGATGGAGTTCCCCTTGCGGTCGAACAGGCGCACCCCGTAAAGACTTTCCAGCTCCCGCACATGCTTGGTCACGGCCGGCTGGCTCACGAACAACTCTTGCGAAGCCTTGGTAAAGCTGAGGTTGCGAGCCACACTGTAGAATGCTTTCAAACGGAAATCAGACATAGGCTACTCCACGGATTAAAGTTCCTCTGCCCGGATGCCCAGCGACTGAAGCACGGCAAACCCGAGCATCTCAAAACGGTAACTGCACTCGTGTGCCGGAGGGTTCATGCCGAACACCGTCACACTCTCCTTGTCTTTCATCTTCTCTGCCAGTTCTGCTACAACTGAACCGTATTCTCCCTCATCGGGCACCAGCATCACCCGGCACGCGTCTTTCGACTCCGTGAGCAACTGCAACGATTCACCGAACAAGTCTTCCCGCCGGGCCATTCCCGAAGTCTGGAACGCATACAGTGAGAACTCGCCCAACCGGCTTTGGAAAGCCATGCCGTGAATCTCCTTTTCCAGGTCAGAAGGCGCACAGAAACGCATCCGGCCATGTGCCGCATCGTACACAAAAATCACCTGTATCTCGTGCTGCCCCGGTTCCAGTCCGGCATCCAGCGCCAGACATTCCAACAGCACCGCCAAGTCGGCCTTAGGCAGTTCCCGGCCCACCAGGGGCGCAAAATGAGCCGCCATGTCCCCGCCCACGCGGTCCAAGAAGGCAGCATCTATCAAAATCACATCAGAAGCAAAGGGTATTTTCTTTTCCATAAATTAGTTAATGTGTTTCCGTTTATATTTGTTTCCAGTCGCCGATGGTACCCGTTTCGGAAGAGAACACGGCCCCTATCCTGTACAGCTTGCGGCTGTCCGACTCATACTCGCGGGCATAGCCTTTTTCCTCTATCTGGCGCAAGGCCTCATCGACCGTCCCGTCCAACTTGAACTCGAAGATATAGACATACTGCGGCGTCTCCACCACACAATCCACGCGGCCCTGACTCTGCAACTTCTCCGTGTAGACCGTATAGACGCTGATCAACCGCATAATCAGGTAGAACGTATAATGGAAATAACGCTCCCGTTCCCGTTCGTTCTCCTTGCGGCGCATCGTGTAAGGTATGCTTGCCAGGAAAGAAGTCAGCCCCGTACGGAAATTGTCCAATTCCCCTTTCCGAAGAAAGATAGTCGCCTCCCGCACCCAAGGATAAATCTTATCCCCGTTATCGAAGTATTTGGAAGCCACCATCGACAGAAAACCTTCCTTCACCTCCTTGTTGGGATAATCCAACAGGAACAAGTCAAAATCCCGGTCAAAGTTCTTGATGGTGAGATAACCGCTCTGGTAAATCATCGGAAGCGGCTGTTCCACGTCTGCCTTGTAGTCGATGAACTCCTTCGGCGCATAATACCTACCCGTAATTTCGTCCATGTTTTCATTCGTGTGCGAAAGCAGGCGAATCAGGTAAGTAGGCGTACCACTCTTGAACCAGTAGTCGGAAATTCGCTGGGTAGAAAAGGCATTCAGCAAACTGAACGGATTATAAATATCGGTCATCCGGTCACTGAAATGATAGCCATCGTACTGGGCCTTCAGCCGGTTACGCATTTCCTCATACGTACATCCGTACACCTGTGCCATGCGCTCCATCGGCTCCCGGAAAGTATTCTCCAGTTCCTCCTGGGTGATGCCGCAAAGCGTCTCATACTTGCCGTGCATGCTGATGTCGAAAGGCTGGTTGAAACCGCTGAACACGCTCACTTGGGAGAATTTTGTCACGCCCGTCAAGAACACGAACTGAAGATGTTCATCGGCCCCCTTGAACACGGAATAAAACGCTTTCAGGATGTTGCGGTGCTCTTCTTCCAAATTCTTATCCACATCGAGGACATCCAGAATCGGCTTGTCGTATTCATCCACCAGCACTACCGCACGACGCCCCGTTTGTTCGTGGGCCGCACGGAGCACCTTGATAAACCGTCCTCCCACATCCAGCCTGTCACTTTCAGAAGGCAGTCCGTAGCAAGCCTCCCACTCGGACACATAACTATCCAAGCGTTCTTCCAGCACTCCCTTCTGCATGAAATTGGAGCCATTGAAATCCAAATGAAATACCGGATACACCTTCCAATCCTTCTCCAGACGGTCAATCTTCAAGCCCTTGAACAGTTCCTTCCGCCCCAGAAAATAATTCTTCAGCGTGGAAACCAGCAGGCTCTTTCCGAAACGCCGCGGACGGCTCAGAAAGTAAATCGAACCTTCCTGAGCAAGCGAATAAACCATATCCGTCTTATCTACGTACACATAACCGTCTTCTATGATGCGGTCAAAACTCTGTATTCCGATTGGGTATTTCATACATGCACAATTAAAAGCCTTTAGACAAAGGTACGAAAAATATCCGAGAGCCCGCATTTTTCTCCCGTTATTTCAATGAAGCCAATTTCTTTACCCCCCATCGGTCCATCCGGAACCAGATTCCACACAATCTTCTCGTTTACAAACACTTACACCTCATCCAAAACACAACTGCATTTGAAGTAAAACGTAAATGCGTTTTTCCGACTGACAAAAAGCGGGTCGTAACTGACAGATTTTCAGTATAAAAAACCGTACAAAATGACAATTCGGCAGATTTTCCCGACCGACAGGCGTTGGCAAAGAGTTTGCATAAAGGTAAGCGTCGGTGCGCCGCCTGTCACAAGGCGGGAGGCTTCCGGCAAAGAAAAAGAAAACAACAAGAACGAGAAAGGAGACCATTTATGAACTTTAACAACTTTACAATCAAATCGCAAGAGGCAGTGCAGGAGGCGGTGAATCTGGTACAGAACCGCGGACAGCAGGCCATCGAGCCGGAACATTTGATGGCAGGTTTGCTGAAGGTGGGCGAAAATGTAACCAACTTCATTTTCCAGAAACTCGGCATAAACGGCCAGCAGATAGAAACCGTACTCGACCGGCAGATTGCTTCCTTGCCGAAGGTATCGGGGGGAGAACCCTACCTGAGCCGTGACGCCAACGAAGTGTTGCAGAAAGCCGTGGAGGTATCCAAGGAACTGGGTGACGAATATGTATCACTCGAAGCCATACTGCTGGCACTGCTGAACGTGAAGAGCACGGTATCTACCATGCTGAAGGATGCAGGGCTGACCGACAAGGAACTGCGAGCTGCCATCCAGGAATTGCGTCAGGGACAGAATGTGACCTCGCAATCTAGTGAAGATACGTATCAATCACTGAATAAATATGCCATTAACCTGATAGAAGCTGCACGAAGCGGAAAGCTCGACCCGGTCATCGGCCGTGACGAGGAAATCCGACGGGTGTTGCAGATTCTGAGCCGGCGTACGAAGAACAACCCGATTCTGATTGGTGAACCGGGTACCGGTAAGACGGCCATCGTAGAGGGACTGGCACAGCGAATCCTTCGGGGCGATGTGCCGGAGAACCTGAAGAACAAACAGCTGTTCTCACTGGATATGGGTGCGCTGGTAGCAGGTGCCAAATACAAAGGTGAATTTGAGGAACGTCTGAAATCGGTCATCAACGAGGTGAAGAAGTCTGACGGAAACATCATCCTCTTCATCGATGAAATCCACACCTTGGTGGGTGCCGGAAAAGGCGAAGGTGCCATGGATGCAGCCAACATCCTGAAACCGGCCTTGGCCCGTGGGGAACTGCGGAGCATCGGTGCCACTACCCTCGACGAATACCAAAAATATTTCGAGAAGGATAAGGCGTTGGAACGTCGTTTCCAGACCGTCATGGTAGACGAACCGGATACGGCCAGCTCTATCTCCATCTTGCGTGGACTGAAGGAGCGTTACGAAAACCACCATCAGGTGCGTATCAAGGATGAAGCCATCATCGCGGCCGTGGAACTGAGCAGCCGGTACATCACCGACCGTTTCTTGCCGGATAAGGCCATCGACCTGATGGATGAGGCGGCTGCCAAGCTGCGTATGGAACGTGACTCTCTTCCGGAAGAACTGGATGAGATTGAACGTCGGTTGAAACAGCTCGAAATTGAACGCGAGGCCATCAAGCGGGAAAAAGACGAGGCAAAACTGGCTCAGTTGAACAAGGAGATTGCGGAACTGAAGGAACAGGAGACTTCTTACAAGGCCAAATGGCAGAGTGAGAAGGAACTGGTGAACAAGATTCAGCAGAACAAGAAGGAAATCGAACAACTCAAGTTCGAAGCTGATAAGGCAGAACGTGAAGGCGACTACGGTAAGGTGGCTGAAATCCGTTACGGAAAGCTGCAGGCACTGGAGAACGAAATCAAGTCCATCCAGGAAGACCTGAAGAAGAAACAGGGCGACAACGCCTTGATCAAGGAAGAGGTAACGGCCGAAGACATCGCCGACGTGGTATCCCGCTGGACAGGTATACCGGTGAGCCGTATGTTGCAGAGCGAACGTGAAAAGCTGCTCCACCTGGAAGACGAACTGCACAAGCGGGTCATCGGACAGGATGAAGCCATCCAGGCTGTAGCCGACGCTGTACGTCGTAGCCGTGCCGGACTGCAAGACCCGAGACGTCCGATTGGTTCATTCATCTTCCTGGGTACGACCGGTGTCGGTAAGACTGAACTGGCCAAGGCTTTGGCAGAATACCTGTTCAACGATGAATCGCTGATGACGCGTATCGATATGAGTGAGTATCAGGAAAAGCATACCGTGTCACGTTTGATCGGTGCGCCTCCGGGATACGTAGGTTACGATGAAGGAGGTCAGTTGACCGAGGCCGTACGTCGGAAACCGTATTCAGTAGTCTTGTTCGATGAAATCGAAAAGGCGCATCCGGATGTGTTCAACATCCTGTTGCAGGTACTGGACGACGGACGTCTGACCGACAACAAGGGACGTACGGTGAACTTCAAGAACACCATCATCATCATGACTTCCAACTTGGGCAGCTCGTACATCCAGAGTCAGTTCGAGAAGATCAATGACCAGAACCACGACCAGGTGGTAGACGAGACCAAGAAAGAGGTGATGAACATGCTGAAGAAGACCATCCGTCCGGAGTTCCTGAACCGTATCGATGAAATCATCATGTTCCAGCCGCTGAACAAGCCGCAAATCGAACAGATTGTCCGCTTGCAAATCAAAGGCATCCAGAAGATGCTGGAGGACAACGGTGTAACCTTGCAGATGAGCGACGAAGCCATCGACTTCTTGGCTACTGCCGGCTACGATCCGGAATTCGGTGCACGTCCGGTTAAACGTGCCATCCAGCGCTACTTGCTGAACGATTTGTCAAAGAAACTTCTGTCACAGGAAGTGAACCGCGAGAAACCGATTATCGTAGAGCGCGAGGGTGATGGATTGAAGTTCCGTAACTAAGTCTACGGGATTTTTCCCTTATCTTCTATTATATAAAATGAACCCTCCACAGGGAGTCCTGAAAAGGATACCTGCGGAGGGTTTTTTGTTTGTATTTCTCTTGTTGTCACGGAAGGTGTTCCGGAACTCAGGGAATCGTCATGCGTTTCAGTTCGTCGAGCGTACCGTTGAACACGTTCAAATCCACTTCTTCCCGGATGCCCGGCAAGCGGCCCACGTCGGTATGTTGCCAGAAGCGCCACTGTCCTTTGTATTCCACCGAATCAGCGTAGTAATGGGCAATCCAATAAGGATAGGAGTTGAAAACAGAGTCGTTCAAGTAGCGGGTCTTGAACTTGTAGGATGTATAGAGAATCGGTTTCACCCGATAATAATGTTCGATTTTATCCAGCCAGATTTTCAAGTCGTGGCGGAGTTTCTTCTCGCTCTCCCCCCTCACCTCGATGTCGAGCACCGGAGGCAGGTCGCCCGATTCCAATTTCACCGAACGGATAAAGAAATCGGCCTGGCGGGAAGCATCTGTCTTGGGATTGTAGAAATGATAGGCACCGCGGATGAACCCATGCTTGCGGGCCTCGTCAAAGTTATGAATGAATGCCGTATCACTGAAGTCCCCTCCCTCGGAGGCTTTCATAAATACAAAGCGTACAGGAAATGGAGATGTCTGCGTTTTCTGCAACTCACCCCAGTCTATGTTTCCCTGGTGGTGCGACACGTCGAAACCATGCACCTCAAAGCCGTATGGCAAACATACCCCATAGGCTTTCATCCCGTAGCAAGGTTTCCAGCGGTAAGCATAAGGACGGATAAAGAAATAATAAAAACAGATGACAAAACAAGCCCCTACTCCTCCCAGCAAGAGATAATAGCACCAGGAAGGCATTTGCCACTGGCGGATTTTTTTCTTTCCCTTGGGAGTTTTTCTTCCCGACGGCTTTCCGGAAGCAGTTTTTCGTCTGCCCGTTGTCTGCCTTACCGCAGGACGCTTGCGGGAAGTTTTATTCTCGGATTCGTTCACCGCAAGGATGGGTGATTTTTTTGCCATTATCAAGGTGTTTTTTAGAAAATTCAACAGATGTACCGGAACCCGGTAGAGGTTAATTCAACAAATAGCGAAGAATCCGGCCCTCTCAACGGTCGGCCCGATTCTTCGCTAAATCTATTCACCTGAAAGTCTCCCCTTCGGGAGAATCAGGAATCAATTATTTTGCCTGTTCGTACTGCAAAGTCTTCGTCGGCTGGTCGCAAACTTCAGACGGACCGAAGTACTGAATCGGACCCGGATATACATAATCTGTTTCCTTAGCCCAAGTGTCACGCATAGCAGCGAAAGCCTTGAACGGAGCACCATCCAGTTTCACCAGTGCTTTCTGGATAACCGGTTTCATTTCACCGTGACGGCGTTCCATGTTCATCATCA
>ERZ827496.1343-NODE-1343-length-29544-cov-8.425820_pt1 | contig 29544 bp, 20 predicted proteins | sample MGYA00519769_ERZ827496 | MGnify/ENA primary metagenome ERZ827496 (study PRJEB31778, sample SAMEA3449327) | human gut metagenome | biome: human gut; feature: human-associated habitat; material: faeces | place: United Kingdom | collected 2010/2012 ...
GGTGGTTTCTGATGCGGCGCGCTGCGCGCCCCGCACAGGCTAAAGCCTTTAAAAAAACAGGGCAGACTCCAGTGCGGAGTCTGCCCCGAAAAATGAATGGCAAAGCAAGAACGTCGATGGACGAGAAAAGTGTCCGCAAGTCTCATGGCCATCACATCCCACCTGCCAAAGAGATAGGTGAGCGAGCGTTACTCCTGCTCGGACTCCTCAGCCTGCTTACGGCTGCGGATGAGGTGTGCCACGCCAATGCACAGCACCGCGCCACCAGCGATCCAAGTGAAGGTCACGCCGTTAAGACCGGTGAGCGGGAGGCCGACAGATTTGGTGTTGCCGACGGTGATGGTGACCAAACCGGTGGCACCATCGATGCCGTTTTGAGTTCCGGTCAGCTTGTTGTCACCAGCAGAGTTGTCAAGCTCGCCAACGGCAATATCAGTGCGGCTCGTTTCGGAAACCGTCGCCGCAAGATTATTCACCTTCATGCTCGTTTTGTCATACTTCGGGTCGATGGTGAAGGTGAAGGGGTCGGCCGTGGTTGGGTACTTGGCAGGATCGGGGGTCTGGATCTCGGTCACCGTATAGGAGCCAGCATCAAGGCCCTTGACCTCAATCATTCCCTTGTTGCTTTCATCACTACTGGACGTAAATTTAACATAATCGGGAAGCTTGTCGGGATCGGTAACAGTAACAGGCACGAGCTGGCCCTCGACAACTTGAGCGTCATCGTCGTCTTTCGAAGCGATATACTGACCCTGGGTTTTATCATCGTTAGACTGGATAGTGAACACAGCACCTCCAAGACCCTTCTCGGTGCCCTGGTCGACCTTCTTAAGATTGAGCTTGAAGGCGAAGTCGGCGACGGTGTCCCCGATCGTCTCGCCCTTGTCCTCACCATACGGGTTGTTGGAGTACGTGAGCGTAACGGTGTTGGGGTTGCCACCAAAGTCCCCATCCTTGTTACCAATCACGGCACCCTTGTTAAGCTTGGCCTTGTAGAAGACGACAATCTGCGTGCTTGCGTCAATGCCCTGAACGTCCTTGAGGCCCTTGTCGCCGTCACCGACCTTGAACTCCACCGTCAGGGTGTTTCCATTAGAACTATCGGCAGGGGTAACCGTGTAGTTCTCACTGCTAATTTCAGTATAGGTGCCGTCCTTCAAAGCAAATACCTTTGCAGAATCGGCAATATAATCCAGACCCGTCGAAAGCTTATCGGTGAACTTGTACGCATACGTATCGAAGGTAGCGTAGTTGCTTGCAATGGTGCCGGTGAGCTTGTAATTCACTTTCTGGCCAATCTGAGAATCGGCAACGTCTTTCCATGCTTCTGAGCTCTTGATATTCGTCGTCTTCGCAGCGTCAGCATCATCGAGGATCTTCTTCGTGACCGTGGGCACGCTCTTCTTGGGCTTAATGGTTGTTGTGTTGGTGCCGTCAATCACAGCATACACAGGAGCCGTAAACGCGTCGGTAGACTTTCCGTCAGGCTTACCAGGCGTCTTGGTAAGGAACAGCCAGTAACCAGCGGAGAGACCAGTAAGCTGATTGCTGTTTGCCGGCGTTTCCTCCCAAGTAAGCGTAGTGTTCATTTCAAGATTGGCAGCAATCAGACTCAGTACATTATCGTTTTTGACTTGCTCGGACTTCCCCGAGACCTGAGCATTTGCATTCAGATAGTCGGCTGCATCCTGAGCGTTCGTGCTCTCGTAATTTTTATTTTGAGCTTTAATCGCCTTAACAACAGCATCCTGAATCGCCTGCTGCGCATTCGTATCGGCACCGGCCCACTCAATCCCGCTTACCGTGGTGTTCTCGCCGGTCTTGGTAACCGTCGCCTTGAAGATCTGAATACCCTTATAGGTCGACGACGTAGCGTAATCAGTATCCGCGAACGTCACAGTCGAACCCACACCACCATCAGCGAACGCCATCGTGACAGGAGCCATCACGCCGCCGAAGCTCAACGCTGCTGTGAGGCCGGCGGTTACTGCCAGGCGTGCGATGTTCTTGCTCATGCTCATCTTCTTTTCCTCTGCTTTCTGCTCGAATTCCATTTGATCTAAATCTGTCTGTCTGTGTCTTAGCATCTACTTCGCTACGTCTCGCCCCGCTCTCTGTGGGGCTGCCAGCTACTCTTTATGGCTGCCACCTCCCCGCTTGACCAGGAGCGCGACCACGATGAGCGCGGCTCCGGCGACCGCTGCGGCGGCCGCGGCGTACATTGCCATATCGCCAGTCGAGGGCATAAAGCCTCCGGTGGTAATGCTAGGGGGTGTGCCGGTGGGCGTGTTGATGAGCGACGCCTCCAGGCTGCCCGTCGACCCGTCCGCGCTGTCGGCGCGCAGGGGCGACTCGGCCGTGATGGTGAGTTTGGGCTTGGCGGCGGCCACCTGGTCGACGTCCAGGCCCTCGGCCTTGACCGTCACGGAGCGCGTGCCCTCAAAGGCGGTGTAGCCCTTGGGCGCCTTGAGCTCGCGGACCTCCAGCTTGCCCGAGTCCACGCCCGAGACGGTCACGCGGCCGTCCTCGCCCGTGGTGACAGTGGCCTTGCCCTCCGCATCCCACGTGCCGTCGGCCGCCAGCGTGCGACCGCGGTCGTCGGTGATGCTCAGGACCGCCCCGGCAAGCGGCTTGTCACCGTCGCTGCCGCGCTTGGTGAGCGCGAGATCCCAGGTGTAGGCGCACGCATCGTCGCTCGGCGTGCGGGTGAAGCCGGCGTCGCCGGACTGGTCGGCAAAGGGAGAGCGCGGGTAGCGCAGGTAGACCTCGTTGGGGTTGCCCTTCGCGATGCCGTGGTTGCACGCGCCGTTGAGCGGCGCATCGTACACGGCGACCACGCGGGCGCCCGCGATGAAGGCGTCGGCCCCGCCGAGCGCGGCGATGAGGTCGCCGGTGCGCACGGTGAAGGTCTTGCCGTCGGCCGCTACCTTGGTGGCGCACTGGGCCGTGATGTCGGTCCAGCCCTTCGCGGGCTCGGTGCCGGCGCGGCCGTCCCTGCCGGCCGAGACGGCGTCGAAGCCGCCGTCCGCGCCCGCCGCCGCGTAGACGCGCATGCTCGCGACCACCTTGGAGGGGTCGAGCCCCGCACTCATGGTGTCGACGAACCGCACCGTATAGGTGTCGTAAGCGGTGAGCCCGGCCGGGACCGTGGCAGAGAGGCGCCAGTACAGGTCGTCGGCGACCGTGGCGTCGGCGGCCTTCTGCCAGGCGGCGGTGCTGTCCTCAAGCACGTGCTTGGCGACCTTGGGGGTCGCGGCCTTGGGCTTGACGCTGACGGCGCTGCCGCCCACCAGCGCCATGATCGGCGCGGTGCCGGCCTCGCCCTGGGCGATGGCATCGTCGTCGGCGACGATGAGCCAGTAGCCGCAGGGCAGCTCGGCCGTCGTGCCCGCGTTAAGGGCCACGGGCACGGCGCCAGAGCTCTGGAGGGAACGAGCGAGCTGTGCGCTCAGCGCACTCGTAAGGTGGGAATCGGTGTTGAGCCACTCGGCAGCTTCCTGCGCGGTGGTCTGGGATTTGGGCATGCCGGCGCTGTGCAGCACAGGCAGCGCGGCGTCGCGCACGGCGTCGCTTGCCCAGGCGAGATCGGTGGCGAGCTTGGCGTCGCTGTCGCCGTCGACGACGTTGGCGTCAAAGATCTGGTAGGCGTCGTAGCTGCTCGCCACGGTGCCGCTCACCGTGATGGAACCGGTCGAGGTCGGCGCGGCCTGCGCGGAAGCGGGGAACACAACCGCGCAGGTGCCGATCAGGAGGGCAAGCAGCACAAACAAGATCGGGAAGGAGCAAACTTTCTTATTCACGACGCTTACCTCCCTTCGCATTCGCCTTGCGACGAATGTGCATCCAGGCCGCAGCAGCGCAAAGCACCGCCGCGCCGGCAAGGTACGTCAGAGTGACGCCCGACATACCAGAAAGGGGCAAAGAGGTGGAGTAGGTGTTGGTGAAGGTGGGGTCATCGGTCTTGCTTTCCGCGCCGTTGGCGTCGACCTCGTAGTAGGCCGGCGTGCAGGTCAGATGTCCGTTGCCGTCATCCTTTGCCGTCACCACAACCTTGAAAGTCTTGGTGTCGTTGGTGTAGCCCTCGTGCATGGTGCCATCGTCCTCGCGGGCGGGGCATTCACAGATGTAGTAGGTGAACTGCGCCTGCTGATTGCTATCGAGCTCATCAACTCCTAGTGGGCCGATTTGTACCGGATCGAACTTTACTTTCTGAGGGTTTTCCGACCCAGAAGTATATGTATATATGGGCTGAAAAGTTTTCTTCGTGTTGTCGGAATTCTCAGCATACAGCTCGAACTTGAAATTCTTCATCTCGCCGCCATCGACCTTCTTGGTCACCTGAGGTGTCCAAGAGCCGACAGTCTGGTAGGGCACGTTCGTAAACGCAGGGTTGGAGTCGTTGCCGATTGTTACGGTCGAGACAGCTCTGTCGGCCGAATCTACACTCCACTTATAGAAGTCAGCAGGTTTATCACACTCTTTGAAGACCGTTTCGCCTTCCTTTTTAACGTATACTTTTGAAGTGCTCGTATTGACCGCATGGCGACGAATCTTAATTCCCAAGAGATCCGTCTCTTTAACTGGTTGATCACTAACATCTACATGTATTTTGTAAATAGACTTATCAAACTTTGTTCCTTTTTCCTCGATAGGAACTTCAACAAGGTAGAGGTCGTAATCGCCCGATTGGTAATTCGCAGCCGTATCAATGACAATCTCTCCTATCTTTTCCTCGGTATTAACGGTAAACTCAGACGTCGCCTCGCATCCGCCTGTCTGGAGCTTGCCGTTCGTATCCCAATACGGCTCCTCACCTGTACCGGCGGCTTTGCCCAACAGCTTGAACCGGTAGCCGTGGCCCGCGAGGCTTTGAGCTTTGCCGTCCTTCATGAAAACCTTGTTAGCCTTAACTTTGATTGCAGGATACACGTTCAAAGCCTCGACCTTGCCAACGACAAGATCGCCGTTGGTCATGATGCCACCACCGTGGGTGTAGGAGTAGTTGCCACTGATGATGGTCGTAGCATCTCTCTGCGCATAACTTTTAGCCGCATCGGAAGGATTAGCCGCAAGGCCAAACATCCACTTGGCCTCGGCACCGCCATTGGCATCGATGGTTATCGTCTCACCATCGCAAGTGCCCTGCCAGCCAGCCGATTCGCCGCCCAGCATCTTGCCAAGAACGACAGCGATTGTCTTATCCGCGCCATTCTTATTACGGACCAAGAAGAAATCCTTATGGCCGGATGTTTGGAAGGTAGAAGTAACGTAATTATCTTCATCGTGGTCTTCTTTTTTGCCGTCGCCGCCAGCGGAATAATGATACGTTGGTACCTTATTGCCATTTTGATCAACGGTTGTCAGCTTATTGCCATCTTGATCAACGTTATCATCATTGCCATAGATAGCAGCGCCATTCGAGTGCGAAACGATTGTCTGGCCCGTAGGACAAGCACCGATGCCACCGCCCCAGCCGCCGGCGCGATTATTAGTGATCAGCGTCTTGAAAATATTGAGCCTGCCGCCCTTCTGGATAAAGACGCCACCGCCGCCCCAGTCGCCACCACGATCTTTGGTGCTACCCGTATTCGTCTTATTGTTCGTAATGTAAACCCTGCCAGTATCACTGGCGTTAATTGTTGCCATCGTGCCGGCGCTGTCGCCGCCCGCGACACGCAGACCGCCGCCTTCGGCGTTATCGGCAACATTGCCGGCAATCGTACCGCCAGTCATTTTAAAAGTGATTTTCTCGATCTCGCCGTCGTTATCTTTATCATAAAAACCAGCGTAGACGCCACCGCCAGCCTCATAGGAATAGTTGGCCGTAACGAAGCCGCCCGTTAAGTTAAGCGTGCCATCGTGCGTACATGCAATGCCACCACCACCGAGCAGGCCATTGTTGCCAAGGTTGTCAATATCTGTGATGCGAGCATCGACTCGATTGTTGGTTATACAGGCAGAACCGCTAATGGTAACTTTTGCACCCTTGGTATAAACACCACCACCGTAGCCGCCATCGCGTGTGTTTTCACCATTATTGATAGCTTTATCATACGTTGCGTTGCCAGAGATAATTCCGCCCGCAAGGTTCAGAGTGGCTCCATTGTCAGCAAAGACGCCGCCGCCGGAAGCCGCCTTGTTTCCCGCAACTACACCGCCGCTCATTTCGAGACTGGGATTCTGGCCCGCTATGCACAGGCCACCGCCCCAGCCACCGCCGTTACCGTTGGTAACGTAACCGCCAGAAATATTGACAGCGCCCCGAGAGAAAATAACGTGACCGTCGTCGCCCAGATTGGCAGCCGTGGTAATCATGCCGCCCTCGAGATTGAGCGTGCAGCCCGCTTCGACCTCGACCACATACTTTACGGAACCGCTGTCCGATGCCGCATCGATAGCGCCGAAGCCCGTAACAACATGCTTGTACGTAGTCTCCGTAGTGCCGAGACAATCTGAATTGGGCACACTCTTGGTCTCATAGTAAGTAAGACTCTTAGGAGTGCCGCTATTGGAGCCGTTTCCCTTGCCCCACTCCATAGTCGCCAACTGGCCCGCCGACGTAGGGACCTGAGTCTGTTCGTCTATCGTTTTTTTTACCCAAGTCCTTGTTACCCGAGTCCTCGATAGTGAGCTTGGCTCCGCTTTGGACCACAAAGAAGGAGTCTGGGGTGCGATCGTTGTAGACGCCGTGGTAGTTATAGAGCATGCATCCCGCAAGATCGATGGTGGTGTCTTTGGTGATGGCAATCTGCGTATCCGAATAGGCAGAATCCGTCAGTCGAAACTTGCCGCCATCGGTAAATTGGTTAGCAACATTACCCTTTACCTTGGTATAGTCATCGGCACTGACGTTGGCAGGGGCGATTGCGCTTTCATCGTTAGTTTCATCATCAGAAGGCTTCGCATCCGCAGGCTGCGCAGCGCTCTCGGCTCCCGTGTCATCAGACAACGGAGCCGCCCTGAGAGCATCGTCGCCAGTCTCGTCGCCCTCGGTCTCGTCACTATTCTGGTTTTCGGTATCCACGTTGTTGGTGTTTTCTACATCAGTAGACTCAGTTGAGGAACCACCCGCCGTCACAGTTTCTTCGGTAGAACCCGCCTGACCATCGTTGGCAATGGCCTGCGAGATCGGAGGCATGACGAGCGATAGTACCAGGCTCAACACGGAGGCTCCGCACAAAACGCCTGCCAGTACACGGCGCGTCGCTTTTTTACTCTGCTTAGTTTTTTCTGAATTCGCTTTCATCGATGTCTCCTCCCCAAGAGACCGCGATCTTGCTCTTTCACTATCAAACGTATCTGCGCAATCTGTAATTGCGCACGCTTATGGTACATATTGTAACGATTGTTTGAACATCTAAGCAAAAATACCGATAGTTTTGTAGCGAATTCTCAATTCTCTTGACATTTGCTCGGATTTACCTTCGTTTATTCGCTATGAAATATCTATTTCTGCTGGTAATTAAGCCAGTTATCAGTTTTTTAATAGCATTTTATTTATTTGCACAACATTTTGCTCAAGAGCATGCATCCTGCGAACGGTCGAAAATCGACCGTGAACGGTAGATCATTAACCGGGAGGAATAGACTACCAAATTGATGGGAATATTTTTAATTCATCGGTGGTTAGAAGCATGATGTTCAGACAACGTTATTTGAATTTTCGCGCAGATTTTCGGTATCAATTCACCCAAATCGTCTGAGGCCACCACAAAGGTACCTGCTCCCTTTGTGGTGGTTCTCCCCCGGCGCTACAGCAGATGTTCCTCGATAAAGATCGCGATGCCGTCTTTGTCGTTGCTCGCGGTTACAAAGTCGGCGGCGGCACGGGTGGCGTCGCTGCCATTTGCCATGGCTACGCCCACGCCGGCGTCGGCCACCATGCAGGTGTCGTTGTCCGCATCGCCAAACACGCAGATGTTCTGGAGCTCCATGTCGTTGAGCTCCGCCACGCGCACAAGGCCGCGCGTCTTGGACACGCGCGGATCCATGAACTCGTAGAGCCGCTGCGTGGTTTGCAGAGCCGCCGCCTTAACAGTGTCATCGGCAAACGTCGACGACCGCTCAATCACCCGCGGCATCACCTCGGGCGCCATGGTAAACATCACCTTGGGCTGCGGCTCGCGCAAAAACTCGGCAAAATCGACCACCTGGTAGGGCACGCCGTCGACGCGCGACAGGTGCTCGACGCACGCGTTGCTCTCGGGCACGTAGAACACGCCGTCTCGGGGGCAGACGGGCGTTGCCGGAAGGTCCGCCATGTGCTTGCAGATGCGCGCGATGGTCTCGCCCGGCAGCGGATAGCTCAGCTCGTTGATGTCATGCGCGCGGTCGATGACCTCGGCGCCACCGCAGCCCACGAGCACGTCCACCAGGCCTTCGATGCCCCAGAGCTCGTACATGGCCTCGGTCGCATGGGCGTCGCGCCCGGTGCACAGGCCAAACAGCACGCCGCGCTCGCGCAGGGCGCGGATCGCCGCCACGGTGCGCGGGGACACCGTGTGCTGGCTCGTGAGCAGCGTGCCGTCGATATCGCAGAACACGGCTTTGATGTGGCTGAAGGTGGTGTCCATGGGAGCCTTTCTGGGTTGTGCGGCGGTGTGGGGTGTATTCGTGAACGGCGTACATGGTATACCAAGGCACAGGCGCGGCCTGTCAAAGCAAAAACCACCACAAAGGTGCCTGCCCCCTTTGTGGTGGCCGAACCCGAAGGGTGGCCTGGCCCGAGACGCAAAGCATCACAACATTCGACGTTTTTCGGCAAAATCGTGATTTTCATCGAATGTTGTGATGGTTTTTACTGCTTTGCGGCACGATCAAAATGCCAACGACCAAATAGCAGCAACGCCGCGGGAACCGCCGTCACGACCATGCCCGCCCCGATGAGCGTCTGCTGCACGCCAAATGTCGCCGCCAGCCACGGGGCAATCGCCAGCGGCGCCACGCCGGCAAACATATTGCCAAAGCCCATGACCGAGTTGACGCGACCGAGCTGCTCGAGCGGGGCCGTCGTTTGCACGATAGTGTTGTGGAGCGGGTTGACGACGCCCCACGCCACGCCCAGGACAATCTGGCCGACGAGGGCTACACCCACGTACGGCGTTCCCACATAGAGCAAACTTCCCAGGCCCACGGACATGAGCGCCACGAGCAGGGTTTTAAGGTTGACCAGGTGCGGCGGCAAGCGGAGCGCGACCACGGCGCCCAGCACCGCGCCCACACCGCTGGCCGACGAGAGCCAGCCCATCCACTCGACACCGACATGCAGAATATCACGGTAGAAGAACGACTCCAGCGGATCGAAGGCGCCGTAGCCAAAGTTTGAAAGGAAAATAATGCAGAACAGCAAGGCGAGGATACTGTTGGTAAAGACTGTCTTGATGCTTGTCGCGAAGGTGACGCGGGCGAACGTGCTGGGGTTGGAGCTTTGGCTGGCAGTGATTGCCGTTGTACCGCTGTCCGCGGGAGTACTTTCGCGCGCGGCGACGCGACCTGCTTGCGGTCTAAAGCCCCAGCCGGCAATGAGCGCCAACGCGGTAAAGAGCATCATAAGCACGAACACCGCGCGCGACGACGCAGCCGCCGCGACAAAGCCGCCCAGTGTGGGGCCAACGATGATACTCACGTTTGAAAACATGGCGATGGCGGAGTTGATGTCTTTGAGCTCGGCGGGGTCGTCGGTGAGGTAGGCTGGATAGGATGTGGCGATGGGCTGGGCGAACCCCATCACGAAGCCCAGCAGCACCGCGCCGAGCAGGACGATGCCGGTCGCGCTGCCAAAGGCGATGATTGCCGCGCCGGTTGCCAGCGTGCCCACGATGCTCAGCAAGAAATGACGGCGCGGGCCCCAAGCGTCGAGCGCCGCTCCACCCGCAAAGGATCCCAAGATCACGAATACGTTCATAAAAAGGACGGCCAGCGATGTCGCCACGACCGAGGCACCGTCTGCATAGGTGAGCGTTCCGATAACGCCGATAAAGTAGCTGGTCTGAAAACCGGTGTAGATGAGAAAGCGCATCGCCACCAGGCGTTTGGCCTGCACGGACAGCGAAGGTTGAGGCTTTGAGAAAAGAGAGGCGAGCATGGAGACTCCTTGTTTCATACGAATGCGGACGGCGGGCATTCGCCACCGTCTGTCAAATCAATCTATCCGCATGAAACATTAAGGACGCATCTAGCCCCTTCTCTCCGTTTTTCGCCCGTCATGAACTACTTGGTAGATTGTAAGGCATGTCCCACACATCTACTAAAGCAAAATCCACCACAAAGGTGCTTGGCCCCTTTGTGGTGGAAATGACGTTTGCCCAGATAAAACCTGCCATGGCAGCGCAGCGAGCCGGTTCCAAGCCTTAAAGATGGTCTTGGATGAGATCGCAGATGGCTCGGGCGTCGTTGATGTTGATGGCTCGGGTCGCAAAGCCGGCGTCGAAGGCCTGACGCGCCAGGGCCTCGTTGCAGGCAAGGGCCAGCGTGTGACCGTCGACCAGGTCGAGCGAGCTCTTGCCGCGCAGACGGTCGACACCGGAGCGCGCGACCACGATGTTGTCGAAGCCCTCGGTCTTGTAGCCCTCGATGATCACCACGTCGACATCGTTGTAGCGCGACAGCAGCTCGCGCGCGGGCATCTCGTCCTCCTCGCGTGTGTCGGCGTACTCCGCCCAGCGCGTGGCGCAGATGAGGCCCACGTGCTTGGATCCGGCCTGGTGATGGCGCCAGGTGTCCTTGGCGGGCACATCGATATCAAAGCCGTGATGCCCATGATGCTTGAGCGAGCCCACGCGCAGACCGCGGCGGGTGAGCTCGGCAATGACCTTCTCGACGAGCGTGGTCTTTCCCGAGTTCTGGTAGCCGATAAACGCGATCGCGGGGACGGCCCGTGTCGGAGCTGCGGGTGCGACGGCGACGGGTGCGCTCGCGGGCGCGGCACCGTCAGCGGCCACGGCCTCAACAGCAGCGGCCTGACGCTCTGCGCGATCCCACACGCCCGAGCGGCCGCCCTCCTTGTGCAGCAGGCGCACGTCGACGATCTCCATGCCGCGATCGACGGCCTTGCACATGTCATAGATGGTCAGACACGCGGCACTCGCGCCGGTCAACGCCTCCATCTCAATACCCGTCTTGCCCGTCACGCCGGCCGTAACCAGTACGTGAAAGCCAACCTGCCCGTCTGTGCGCGCCGGCGCCCAGCCCTCGGGCACGTCCTCGGTCGGCGTCCCCGCCGGAGCGATGGGCGCAATGTCGCACTTGCTCTTGGTAATGAGCAACGGATGGCACATGGGAATGATGTCGCTCGTGCGTTTGATGGCCATGATGCCTGCCACGCGCGCGCAGGCAAGCACGTCGCCCTTTTTGGCGCGGTCTTGCAGCACCATGGCCTGTGTCTCGGGGTGCATGAGGATGGTGCCCTCGGCGATGGCGATGCGATGAGTCTCGGCCTTGCCGGACACGTCGACCATGCGCACCTCGCCCTTGGCGTCCACGTGCGTCAGCTCGTCGCGACGGGCGTCGCGGGCGGGCTCGGTGGCAGCACTGGCAGTCGGCTGCGCGCCTGCAACGGCATCGCTGGCCGCAGCCGTGGCTTTGTGGGCAGACATCGCGGCCCTGCGAGCGGCCTTGGTGGCATCGGCGTACCTGCTCTTGGCCATATGATCATCCTCCGATTTGGGACATAAATCGTTGCGTGCCCTCAATTATCGCGTGTTCCTGCGGTTTGTGGGCCACGGCATCGCGCCAAATCGAAAGTACCTGCATATCATCACCACGGCGCAGCGCCTCACGCACCGAATACTCGGCATCGCTAAACAAGCACGGGCGCACGTTGCCATCGGCCGTCAGGCGCAGACGGTTGCAATTCGCACAAAAATGATTGGACATGGCGCTAATGAAGCCGACCGTTCCCGCCGCACCCGGAAAGTGCCAATAGCGCGCAGGGCCCGCGCCGGCAGGAGCGTCGTTGATGTCGAGCGGCTCGAGCTCGCCCAGGCCCGCCGCGGCGGCCCCGGCATTGATGCGCGCCCGCAGCTCGTCGCTCGGCACGGTGTCGCTCGTGTCCCACAGCTCGGGATTGAGCGCGGGCGCATGCGGGTCCACAGCGCAATGTGAGCTCGTGTGTTCGTCGCCGATGGGCATATATTCGATAAAGCGCAGGTGGATAGGGCGGTCGACGGTCAGGCGCGCAAGGGCCGCCACATCCTGGTTGAGCCGGCGCACCACAACGCAGTTGACCTTAACGGGCTCAAAGCCCCAGGCCAGTGCCGCGTCGATGCCAACCATGGTCTGCTCGAGCCGGCCCAGGCGCGTGATCTTTCCAAAGAGCGTAGGGTCGAGCGTGTCGAGCGAGATATTGACGCGGTTAAGCCCGGCATCTTTGAGCTGCGGCGCCAGCTTGGGCAGCAGGGCACCGTTGGTGGTGAGCGAGATGTCCTCGATCTGCGGAATCGCGCGGATGTCGCGAATGAGCGGGATGATACGGCGACTGACCAGCGGCTCGCCGCCCGTCAGGCGTACGCGGCGAATGCCCTCCCCCGCTACCAAGCGCACAAAGCGGGCGATTTCCTCGGCGCTGAGCAGCTCGTCGTGTGCACGGGGCGCCACGCCATCGGCCGGCATGCAGTAAATGCAGCGGAAATTGCACTTGTCGGTAACGGCAATGCGCAGGTAGTTGATATCGCGGCCAAAGCCGTCATGTTGCACGTGCCCGTCCACGCAGCCCTCCCCTCACGCGGCGTTTTATTCTTCGGAAAACATAATACCCCACGAGAGAATCACGCCGACACCCGTACGACAGGACAGGTCGCTTCGAGCAAGACCGGCTTCCCAAGCCCATCCTCAGCACAGACCATCACAACATTCGATGCTTTTCCCGTTTTTGGCAAAAAACGTTGAATGTTGTGATGGTTTGTCTGCCCACGGCACCCCGTAGAAGGGCCGGAACGCCCCTAGAGGCCGCCGTCCCAGTGCCGAATCACGAATTCTCGCAGGTCGTTCTGACGTTTCTGAAACGCTTCGCTTCGATCGCACTTAAGGCCCATAGCGAGCGCGATGGCGTTCATCGCCCGATGCAATTGCAGCTGATGGGCAAACTGAGTCCCGGTGAGGACGATCATCCTAAAGCCCAGCGCGCTCAGCACGGTCATACGCTCCGCATCCGACGCGCTGCGCTGTTTATCAAGATGGTCCGAGCCGTTGTATTCAATCCCCGTACCGCTCGCAGGCGCATATACGTCGATTTCGAAATACCCGGCCTTCGCGAGATATTTGAACTCGCTGGGAACATTGACCCGATGGTTGAGCTCGATCTTGGCGTATCCCAGCCCGCCCTGGGAACGTTTTGCTACGATCATGATTGCGGTGGCCGTCTCCATGGGCGACCGCGCGCCATCGTGCACGCGCTTGAGCACGGCGGCCGCGCGTATAGCCCCCTGACGAGATCGGTTCTCATTGCAATAAGCATTCAAATCGGCAACGGTATGCCTCTGCCCCATCTCGATATAATCGCCTGTCGACAGGTGATTCAAATGGTATCGGGCGCAGATTTCGTAGCCATATTCCAGCTGCTCGGGTTCGCTCATCCACGAACCCGCCTGGACAAAGCACATGACCTCATCAACCACCAGAAGGCCCTCTGCCACTTCGATAAGATGGCCTGGAGGTACCGGCGCCCCAAACACGTGACACCTAAATCCAGCCGGCGTCGAGCGCTCAAAATCGAAGTTGACGAGCGTGTCGATATGATCGAGCTCTTCTCGTGGAATACCAAGCGAAACCAGATAGTCGGCAACGATCCCAACTGCCGTTGAAGCCCTCAGCCCCTTGGCATCGAGTCCCAATTTGGGCAGGCTCGCAATCGGCTCCGCCTCGTTAGCAAGCGAGTCCTCATCGTATAGACTGCTTGCTCTCGAGAGCGGCTCGGACGGACGTGCCACGTTGTGGTACAGCCAGGCAGTCTTATGGGACAGGACGATCGGCAGGTCCATGAGCCCTCCAATGGAGTCGGATAACCAACCTTATTCCCCTGCCCACGGGTCCGCACACCCTCATGCGCAAGAAAGCGGTTCCACCCGGTCGAGTGGCAGAAAAACCATCACAACATTCGATGCTTTTCCCGATTTTGGCAAAAAACGTCGAATGTTGTGGTGGTTTGAGGCGAGGTGAGGGGCACGGAGGGATCAAAGCATCGTGCTCGAACGGGTTAATCCAACTCTTTTAAGCCATGCGCCAGCTGCCAGTACTCGCCGTGCTGGGCGAGCAGCTCTTCGTGCGTGCCGCGCTCGATGATGCGGCCGTGTTCGAGGACCATGATGGCGTCGGCGTCGCGGACAGTGGACAGGCGGTGCGCGATCATAAACGTGGTGCGACCGCGCATGATGCGGTCCATACCGCGCTCGATGAGCTTTTCGGTACGCGTGTCAATGGAGCTCGTGGCCTCGTCCAGGATGAGCACCGGCGGATCGGCGACGGCCACGCGCGCGATGGCGAGCAGCTGACGCTGACCCTGCGACAGGTTGGCGCCGTCGGCCGTGACCGGTGTGTCGTAGCCCCGCGGCAGGCGGCGGATAAACGAGTCGGCGCAGGCGGCCTCGGCAGCGGCGCGCACCTCCTCGTCGGTCGCGTCGAGCTTGCCAAAGCGGATGTTCTGCGCAATGGTGCCGCTAAACAGGTGCGTGTCCTGCAGCACAATGCCGAGCGACCCGCGCAGGCTGGCCTTGGCAATGTGCTTGACGTCGATGCCGTCGTACGTGATCTCGCCGTCATCGACCTCGTAGAAGCGGTTGATGAGGTTGGTGATGGTCGTCTTGCCGGCACCCGTGGAGCCCACAAACGCGATCTTTTGCCCCGGCTTGGCAAACAGGTTGAGGTCCGTGAGCACGCGGGTGCCCGGCACGTAGGAAAAATCCACGGCATGGAAGCGCACGTCGCCGGCAAGCGGGACCAAACCGCACGTGAGCTCGGTGCCGTCGGCAGCCACCGCGCGGCCCGACTCATCAACGGCTGCCACATCATGCAAATGCCCGTACGTGCCCACGCCCTGGCCCTCGGGAATCTTCCACGCCCACGCGGCGTCGCCCGTCTGCACCAGCTCCACGCAGCCCTCGTCCACCTCGGGCTCAAGGTCCATGGCGGCAAACAGGCGCTCGGCACCGGCCAGCGCGTTGAGCAAGAAGTTGCCCAGCTGCGTAAACTGGTTGATGGGCATGGCCGCCTGGCGCACAAAGACCAGGTAGCTCGCGAGCGCGCCCACGTCGGCAAGTCCCTTGATGCAGAGCATGCCGCCCGCCACGGCAACGATGGCGTAGTTGACGTAGCCGATCACCACGGTCATGGGCACCATTGAGTTGGCATAGCTCACGGCGGCGGTGCCGGTGCGGCGAAGCTCGTCGTTGCGGCAGGTGAAGCCGGCGACATTCGCCGCCTCGCGGTTAAAGACCTTGATGACCTTTTGGCCCGAGACCATCTCTTCGATATATCCATCCAGGTCGCCAAGCGATGCCTGCTGGGCGGCAAAGAAACGCTTAGAGCGCGCGCCCGAGTAGCGCGCATACAGCACAATGGCCGCATCGCACACGAGCGTGATAATCGTGAGCTGCCAGTTAAGGATGATGAGCATGGCCGTGGTGCCCACAACCTGAATGGCGGCCTGAATCACGTTGGCAAAGCTGTTGTTGAGCGCCTCGGAGACGGTGTCGACGTCGTTGGTGAAAAAACTCATGATGTCGCCCGAGCGCGTGCTGTCAAAATAACTGAGCGGCAGCGTCTGGATGTGCGCGAACAGGTCGCGGCGAATATCGGACACCACGCGTTGGGCCGCGCGCACCATGATCTGTGAGTAGCCCAGGGCCGAGAGCACGCCCGCGGCGTAGATGATCGCCGTCAGGATAACCTGCTTGGCAAGCAGTTCCTCCCCGCCCGTGGCCAAACCGTTAACGATGGGACGCACCATGTAGGTGCCGACGAGGCTCGCAATGGCGGCGACGGAGGCGAGCACGCCCACCGCAAGCAGCGAGAACTTGGCATGCCCCATGTAGGAGAGCAAGCGGCGCACAGTGCGCTTGAGGTCGGCCGGGCGTGCTTGGGCTGCGGTCTTAGGCACGGCGCTCACCCCCTTCCAAGGGTGATCCGCATGCGACGGAGGAAAACGGATCATTCGCGCAACCATCGTCGTTGCCATCGCCGGCGTCCGCGTTCCCCGCAAACTCCATCTGCGAGGCGTAAATCTCCTGGTATATGTTGTCGCCCGCCAGCAGTTCCTCGTGCGTGCCCACGCCGTGGACACGACCGTCGTCCAGCACCACAATGCGATCGGCATCCATGACACTCGCGATGCGCTGGGCGATGATGAGCACGGTCGTATCGGAAATCCGGGCGATGTGCTCGCGAATCTTAGCGTCGGTCGCCATATCGACCGCGCTGGTGGAGTCATCAAAAATGAGCACGCGCGGATGCTTGAGCAGCGTGCGCGCGATGCACAGGCGTTGCTTCTGGCCACCCGAGACACCGGCGCCGCCTTGGCCCAACTCGCCGTCCAGCCCGCCGATGCGATCAAGGAACTCGTCCACGCACGCCGCGCGGCAAGCCGCGAGGAGCTCATCGTCCGACGCCTGCGGATTGCCCCACTGCAGGTTCTCGCGCACGGTACCCGTAAACAGCACATTCTTTTGCAGCACAATGCCCACAGCGTCGCGCAAGGCGGCGAGGTCGTAGTCGCGCACGTCGTGTCCGCCCACAAGCACGGCGCCTTCGGTAGCGTCGTACAGGCGCGCAATCAGCTGCACAAGTGAGCTCTTGCCCGAGCCCGTGCCGCCGAGGATGCCCACCGTCGAGCCGCTCTCGATGCGAAGGTCGATATGCTCGAGCACATCCTCGGCTGCATCCGCGCGGTATTTAAAGGAAACGTCGCGAAACTCGATACTGCCGTCCGCTGGCGCCGCAATCGCGAGGTCTCCCGCGGGGTTGGCGATAAAGGGCTCCTCATCGAGCACCTCGGCGATACGGCCCACACTCGTAAGAGCGCGCGTGAGCAGCAAAAACACGTTGGAAATCATCATGAGCGAATTCATGATCAGCAGCACGTAGCTCATAAAGCCTGTGAGCGAGCCCACGCCCAGCTTGCCGGCGAGAATCATGCGGCCGCCAATCCACAGGATGGAGAGCGCAGCCACGTACATCGACAGCTGAAACACCGGCAGGTTGAGCACCGCGCTGCCAAAGGTCTTTGTCGCAGTGCGCGCGAGCTCGGTATTGACGGTGTCGAACTTGGCCTCCTCGTGCTCGGTACGAACGTAGGCCTTGACGGCACGCACGGCGGTGAGGTCTTCCTGTACCACGCCGTTGAGGTGGTCCATCGAGGTCTGGAGTTGGCGGTAGAGCGGGCTCACGCGATAGGTGATGACGCCCAGCACGATTGCCAGCACGGGCAAGATGATCGCAAAGACGGTGGCGAGCGGGCGCGACAGCATCAGCGCGTAGATAAGGCCGACGATAAGCGTCACCGGGCCGCGCACCATAGGGCGAAAGCCGTTGCCCACAGCATTTTGGATAACGGTGATGTCCGTGGTCATGCGGGTGACGAGCGAGCTGGCGTCGTAGTTGTCCAGGTTACCAAAAGCGAGCGTCTGAATCTTTTTGTACTCGGCCTCGCGCAGGTTAGCGCCTAGGCCCGAGGCAACGCGGGCGGACGTGCGGGCATAACCCAAGCCCAGTACCAGCGAAAGCGCAGCGCACACCAACATGTACGCGCCCTGCAGCAGCATGTAGTTGATATCACCCGCAGGCACGCCCACATCGATGATGTTGGCCATGATGACCGGGATAAACAGCTCGAGCACCGTCTCGACCGACACAAAGAACACGCCGAGGATGGCATCGCGACGGTATGCCCCTAGATAGGAAAACAGTATTTTGAGATTGCGCACGCAGGTTCAACCCCCATCAAACGTTGTTCGCAAACGCACGTATTATTGCGCGCCGAATAATGGTGTCAAGTATTCCGAAATCGTTTTCTGCAAGGTTAGCGCCGGCGGCGAGTTCTCGTGACGTGTGTCCATATTCACTCGGAATAATGGTGCGCGCGACTTATTTCGCCCCACTGCCAACATAAACCTTGACTCTACAATCGTTGTAGGGTTTTCACTACACTGGTAGCTAAACGAACCAAGCCAGAAAGTGCCTCGCCCATGGAACACGACCTCACACGCGGCAATGTCCTTAAGACCATCGCGGTCTTTGCCCTGCCCTATATGCTCTCGTACTTTTTGCAGATGCTCTACGGTATGGCCGACCTGTACATGATGGGGCAGTTTAGCGGCGCCGCCGGCATCACCGCCGTGGGCAATGGCGCGCAGACGCTCTATATCATTACCGTGACGCTCGTGGGCCTGGCCATGGGAACGACGGTCATCGTCGGTCACGCCGTGGGCTCGCGCCGCTTCGATCGCGCCGAGACCGCCATCGGCAACACCATTACGCTCTTTATGGGTGTCTCGGTGGTGCTGGCCGCTGTCCTGCTCGCACTGTGCCCACAGATCGTGGCGCTCATTGGCACGCCGGCCGAGGCGGTCGAAGGAACCGCTGCCTACCTGCGCATCTGCTTTGTCGGCATTCCGTTTATCGCCGCATACAACATCCTCTCGGCCATTTTTCGCGGCTTGGGCGATTCGCGCTCGCCCATGTACGTGATCGGCGTGGCATGCATCATCAACATCGCACTCGACTTTCTATTTATCGGGCACATGGGGCTCGGCCCCGTGGGCGCGGCACTCGGCACGGTGACCGCACAGACGGCCAGCGTTGCCCTCGCGCTCGTGTGGCTCAAGAGCCGCCGCACGAACATCCACGTTAAGCGCAGCGACCTGCGCCCCCAGCCCGAGGTGCTCGGCAGCATTCTTAAGATCGGCGTGCCCGTGGCCGTGCAGGACGGCTGCATCCAGGTGGCGTTTATGTTTATCACCGTCATCGCCAACCACCGAGGGCTCGTCGACGCCGCCGCCGTGGGCCTGGTCGAAAAGATGATCAGCTTTTTGTTCATTGTGCCGAGTTCCATGGGCGCCACCGTCAGCGCACTCACGGCGCAAAACGCCGGCGCGGGCAAGGGCGACCGCGCACGTCAGGTGCTCAAGGATGCCATGACCATCTCGGTGGTGTACGGCTGCCTGATCACGGTGCTGATGTGGCTAGTGGCGCCGGCGTTTATCGGCTTTTTTGCCAAGGACCCCGCAGTGGTCGCCGCCGGCACCGGCTATATGCACAGTTATATTTTCGACGCGATTTTTGCCGGCATCCACATTTGCTTTAGCGGCTTTTTCGCCGCGTATGGCAAGAGCTACATCGGCTTTGCGCACAACGTGCTGGCCGTGGCGCTCATTCGCGTGCCGGGCGCGTGGCTGCTGTCGAACGCCTATTCCGAAACGTTGTTTCCCATGGGCATCGCCTCGCCGTGCGGGTCCATTCTGTCGGCAGTCATCTGTGTTGTCGCGTTTACCGTGCTCAACCGGCGCGGGGCTTTTGACAAGTTGGCAGCGTAGCGGGGCGACGCGGAATCGCCCTGATCGACGACATCATCGGCGACGACCCCGCGACCCACGTGACGCAGATTACGGTGCCGGTTGCCCCGTCCAAATAAGAACCGCCCGAAAGGCATCATGCTTTCCGGGCGGTTCTTCAATTTGGCTATCAACGCGCTAAGCCTGGGGCACCTGACCAGTCGCCAGGATCTGCTCGAGTGCGTCCTCGTCCAGCACGGGTACACCCAGCTGCTCGGCTTTGGTGAGCTTGGAGCCCGCCTTGGGGCCGGCGACCAGATAGCTCGTCTTCTTTGACACACTGCCCGAAACCTTGGCGCCGAGCACCTTGAGCGCCGCGCCCGCCTCGTCACGCGTGCGGTTGACGAGGGTGCCGGTGAGCACGAAGGTCAGACCCGCAAGCGGCTGTGCGTCGGCGAGCTCGCCTGCCACGCCAGCGTCGGCTGCGGCTTGCGCGTGTGCGGCGCCCAAGTCGACCTCGAGCGACAGGCCCGTCTGGCGCAGGCGCTCCAGCACGGCAAGGTTCTCGGGCACGGCCAGGAACTGCTTGACGCTCGCCGCAATCTTGGGACCGATGCCCTCGCACTCGGCGATGTCCTCTTCGCTCGCCAAGATGAGCTTGTCAATCGACAGGAATCGCTCGGCGATGACCTCGCCCACGCTCTTGCCCACGTGGCGGATGCCCAGGGCAAACAGCACGCGACCGAGCGGCTGGCTCTTGGACTTGTTGAGCTCGGCGATGATTTTCTCGGCCGTCTTGAGGCCTACCGGAATGGGATCGCCCTTCTTGACGCCCTTTTTGCTGTTGGAGCTGGCATAGGTGCGCCCCGTGTCCAGGCCGGCGATATCGTCGACCGTGAGCTGGTAGAAGTCTGCGACGTCGTGAATCAGCCCGGCGGCGATCATCTTGTCGACAATCTCGTCGCCTAGGCCGTCGACGTCCATGCAGCCGCGGCTCACCCAGTGGAGCAGGCGCTCCTTGAGCTGCGCGGGACAGTCGATGGAGACGCAGCGGTAAGCCACCTCGCCGTCCTCGTGGACCACGGGACTTCCGCACACGGGACAGACCTCGGGCATGTACCAGTCGACCGAATCGGCCGGGCGTTTATCGAGCACCGGGCCCACGACCTCGGGGATCACGTCGCCCGCCTTGTGCACGATGATAGTGTCGCCCTCGCGCACGTTTTTGCGACGGATCTCGTCAATGTTGTGCAGCGTGGCGCGCGCGATGGTGGAGCCGGCGACCGTCACCGGGTCGAACTCGGCGACTGGCGTGAGCACACCGGTGCGGCCCACCTGGATGCGGATTTCGCGCAGGATGGTCTGCTTTTCCTCGGGCGGAAACTTAAAGGCAATGGCCCAGCGCGGCGCGCGGGCAGTAAAGCCCAGGTCGAGCTGCTGCTGGAAGCTGTCGACCTTTACGACCACGCCGTCGATGTCGTAGTCCAGGTCACCGCGGTGCTCAAGCGCCTGGGCACAGAACTCGTGAACCTCGGCGGGTGTGGCGCAACGGGCAACGTTAGGGTTGACGCTGAAGCCGGCGCTACGCAGCCAATCGAGGAACTCGCGCTGGCTGTGGACATGCAGTGGGTCAGTATCGGCGATGGCATAGATAAAGGTGGCCAGATCGCGGCGCGCCGTGACCTTGGGATCCTTCTGACGCAGGCTGCCGGCGGCGGCGTTGCGCGGGTTGGCGAAGGGATCGCGGCCCTCGGCATCGGCCTCGTCGTTCAGACGAACAAAGCTGCCCTTGGGCATGTACACCTCGCCGCGTACCTCAATGGTGCGCTCGCGGTCGGCGCCCATGTGGGCGAGCGCCGGCTCGGACAGGTGCATGGGCACATCCTTGATGGTACGGACATTGAGCGACACGTCCTCGCCCGTGGTGCCATCGCCACGTGTGGCCGCGCGCACAAAGGTGCCGTTTTGGTAGGTAAGTGCCACACCCAGGCCGTCAATCTTTAACTCGCAGGTATAGGTAACGCTGCCGGCGCCGAGCGCATCCTCGGTGCGCTGGAGCCATGCGTCGAGCTCGTCCAGGTCCATGGCATCGTCCATGGAATACATGCGTGCCATGTGCGTGACCGGCGTAAACTGCTCGCTCACGTAGCCGCCCACGCGCTGGGTATAGCTGTCGGACGTTACCAGATCGGGGTAGGTCGCCTCGATTTCCTGCAGCTCAACGAGCATTTTGTCAAAAGCGGCGTCCGTGATCTCGGGCGCGTCGAGCATGTAGTAGCGATAAGCGTGGTAATCGAGCTCGTGGCGCAGCTCGGCCGCACGCGCTGCCGCCTGGGCACGGGCATCGGCCGGTGCAGCGGTATCCGTGCTCGCGGGCGTTTCGGTATCGATGTCCACGCCGTCACCAAACAGGCTCGATTGCTCCATAGCGGCACTCCTTCGCTCGATTTCAAACGGATACTAGAGTACCACCGGTCACGATGGGGCCGAATACCGGTCTCAAACCGCACCGAATCGGCAGCCGACGGACCGGGGCTGATCCGGCGATCAAACCATGCCCTTGCCATTTCTAAATGATCCGTTTTCCTCCGTCCCCAACGGATCAATAAGTAGAGAGGGGCTGTCCCGCGTTGATGGGACAGCCCCTCTGGCATCGGTATGTGCGATACGGCTCGTTAGTAACCCTGGCCGTAGCCCTGGCCCTGGCCCTGCTGGCCCAACAGCTCCTCCAGGTACTGGCGCAGCTGCTCGTCGGTAATACCGCCGTTGCCGGTGTCGGTCGAACTGTCGTCCTGCTGCTGGTTCTGCAGCTCCTCATCGGAGCCCAGCTCGACGGTGACCTTCTTCTCTTCCTTGCCGCGCATGAGCGTGATCTCGACTTTCTCGCCCACCTCGTGGCTGCGCAGCGCGATGATCAGGCCATCGGCGCTTGTGATCTCGTCGTCGCCCAGCTTGGTGATGACGTCGCCCTCTTGGATGCCAGCCTTAGCAGCAGGACCATCCTCAACGACGCTCGCCACATACGCGCCGCTATCGGTGCTCAGCTTGTTGGTGCGGGCGTTGAGCGCGTTGACGCTCGAAAGCGTGGCGCCCATGTACGGATGCACCGGCGTCTTGCCGTCGATGATCTGGTCGGCAATGTTCTTGGCATAGTTGACCGGAATGGCAAAACCCACGCCCGAGCTGGAGCCCGAATAGCTCTCGATGAGCGAGTTGATACCCACGAGCTCGCCATTGTCGTTGACGAGCGCGCCGCCGGAGTTGCCTGGGTTGATGGCGGCATCGGTCTGAATCATGTTGGCATAGATGGTGTTACCGCTGGTAGAGCTCATGGCCGTGGAGCGGTAGAGCGCCGAGACGATACCGGTGGAGACAGACTGCTCGTTGCCGAACGGCGACCCGATCGCCATGACCCACTCGCCCACGTTGAGCTTGGAGGAATCACCGATCTCGATCGGCGTGAGCTTGGAGGCGTCGGCGTCCTTGAGCTTGATGACGGCCAGGTCGCTCGAGGCGTCGTTGCCCACGAACTCGGCCTCGTAGGTGGTGCCGTCGTCCATGGTAACCACGTACTGGTCATAGCCATCGACCACGTGGTTGTTGGTGAGGATGTGGCCCTCGGTATCAAGCACCACGCCCGAACCGACGCTGCCCGAGCTATCCGACTCGTCGGCAGACTGCGAAAGCGAGCCATTCTGGCTGCCGCTCGAAGTGGCGGTAATGGAAACCACGGAGGGCAATGCCTTGGCAGAAACGGCCTCGGCCAGCGTGGTGTCCTCGGAATCAATCGTAATCTTTTGCGTCGACGAACCCGAAGCACCCGCCGTCACGGCATTCTTTCCGCCGCCAATGTTGAGCGTGCCGCTCATAATGAGCGCGATGACCAGCAGGGCGCCGCAGGCGCAGCCGGCAAGCGCTGTAATAAAGATCGGCAGCTTTTTGGTCTTGGTCTTGACCACCGTGTGCTTGTTTACGACCTGTTGGCCGCCCAGCGGCTTGCCGGTCTGCGTGTCGTAGGCCTGCACGTAGGGAATGTTGCTGTCGGCAGGCGTCGACTCCACCTGCACGCGCGGCTGCTGCTGGGTCTCGCCGGCGTTGCCCGCATCCTGGGGACGCTGGGAATCGTACTCGCTCATAGCTGCGATCCTTTCGTCAAATAACCAAAGGCCCGCCAAACATGTGGCGGGCCATCATTGTTCACGTTGAGTTGTACCCCAATATGCGGGCGTACGTGTATGAGAACGCAATCTTTTAGGAAGGCTTAAGTTCTGCTGCAAACTCGAAAGGGATCCACGCATGCGGCAAAACCACCACAAAGGTGCCTGTCCCCTTTGTGGTGAAAAGCTAGTCCTTAAACAGATAGCCCACGCCACGGACGGTGGTGATGTGTGCCGCAATCTGCGGGCCCACCTTGGAGCGGATGCGTCGGATGTGCACGTCGACGGTACGCGTGCCGCCGCAGTACTCAAAGCCCCACACGCGGTGCAGCAGCACCTCTCGGCTGTAGGCGCGGTTGGGGTGCGTCGCCAAAAAGCTCAGCAGCGAGTACTCCATCAGCGTCAGGTCGATAGGCTCGTTATCGAGCGTTACCTGGTAGGTAGCCAGGTTGATCTCGAGGTTATCGATGTTGAGCACATCGTCGGCGGCGACGGTCTCCTCCTCGCCCATCAGGCGCTGCGCGCGAGCCTTGAGCTCGTTGGGCGTCGCCGTGGGGCATACAAAGTCGGCATGCGCGTGATTCGGCAGGCGCAGGGTGCCGAGCGCCTCGTCGTCAACGATCACCAGCATGGGGACGCCGCCGCGGTCGTCGAGCCATTTGGCAATCTGATCGATGCGGTCGCTGCGGATGCCATCGGAATCGAGGATCAGCAGGTCAAAGTCGTGCGCCGCGGTCGGCGAATCGGGAGTTGCCAGGCTCACCTCGACACCCAGGGTGGTCGTCAAGCTGCGGGCAAACTCGTGGAAGCGCGTCGTGCGCGCCATGAACAGGGCACTCTTTTCGGACATATCGGCCTCCAAAGAAATGAGCTCAATCGTACTGGAACAAGTCAGCGCGATTAGGAGTTCGCCAGGTAGTGCTTGATCTCCCACTCGGTGATCGTAGACTCAAACTTATGCCACTCGTCGCGCTTCTTTTTGAGGAAGAAGCTGTGGATGTGCTCGCCGAGGGCATCCTTCATAAACTGCGAGTCCTCAAACACGTCAAGCGCCTCTTTGAGCGAGCGCGGCAGCGGCGTGTAGCCGGCCTCGACCATCTGACGGTCGGTAAGCTTGAGCGTCTCAGCCGTTGCCTCGGGCGGGAGCTCCAGCTTGCGCTCGATGCCGTCCAGACCAGCCGCCAGCGTGACGGCGTTGACCAGGTACGGGTTGGCCATGGGGTCGGGGCTGCGAAGCTCGATGCGCGTGGACAGCTGCTTGCCGGGCTTGTAGACCGGAATGCGGACCATACTCGCGCGGTTGCGCAGGCCCCACGTGGCGTACTGCGGCACGGAGTCGCCGCCCGTGGTGATGCGCTTGTACGAGTTGACCGTGGGGTTAGTGATGGCGCTGATCTCGCGCGCGTGCGCCAAGATGCCGGCCATGTAGTGCTTGGCGATATCGGAGAGGTGGTACTTCTCGTCGTCCTCGCCCCAAAAGACGTTGTTGCCGTCGTGGTCGAATAGCGACTGGCACAGGAACATAGCGCTGCCGTCCTCGCCCGCCAACGGCTTGGGCATAAAGGAGGCGTGGCACCCGCTCTCGTAAGCCTGCTGCTTAATGATGAGTTTGGCCGTGGTGATGGCGTCGGACATGCTCAGGGCCTCGGCGTGGCGCAGGCTCATGCCGTGCTGCGAGCGGCCGGCGGCGTGGAAGGTGTACTCCACGGGCACGGACATCTTCTCGAGCGTGAGGACCGTGTTGCGGCGCAGGTCGCGGGCGGCGTCACTCACCGAAAGATCGAAGTAGCCCACGTTGTCGAGCGGCTCGGGGGTGTGCTCGTCGGGGAAGTAGTAATACTCCAGCTCGGCACCCACGTTGAGCAGGTAGCCAGCCTTCTCGGCCTTATAGAACATGCGGCGCAACGCATCGCGCGGATCGCCGGCGAAGGGCTTGCGGTCGGGGGTGCACACATCGCAGAACACGCGGGCGACGCCGTTGTGGCTCGGGCGCCACGGCAAAATCTGGAAGGTCGAAGCATCGGGAAACGCCAGCATGTCGGCTTCCTCGGGCGTGGCAAAGCCCTCGATGGCGGAGCCGTCAAAGCCAATACCCTCCTCAAAAGCGACCTCGAGGTCCTCGGGGCTAATGGCAAAGTTCTTGAGGCGGCCGAGAATGTCGACAAACCACAGACGCACAAAGCGGATGTCACGCTGCTCTACGGAGCGGAGTACGTAATCGATGTTCTGCTGGTTCATGTCGCTCCCCTTTCTTTCGGGCGGGTTTCGACTGGTCTATATCGCAGATACTATCGCAGAAAAATGTTTCCGCAGGGTTAAAGCGTATCAAGCGCTCAAAAAACGTGTGTGAACAGGCAGTTGCGAACGAATGGTTAGCGCGAGGTCGATGCGCGGTGTTCGATATGACCGGGAATCTCGATGCGCTTGGGGGCGAGCTTTGCGGCATCGCCCACCGTAGTGGTAACGACGTCGATGCGCTCGGAGAGGCGCTCGACTACGCGCTCGGCAATGGTAAGGGTGTCCTGCGCGGCCGTGGTCACGCCGCCAAAGAGCACGTAGTTCCAGGGGTAATCGTCGAACGTCGCGATCTTAAGACCCGCCGGCAACGAGGGTCCCAGCTGCGCCAGCGCCTCGGTCAGACGCAGAAAGACCAGGCCGTTGACGGCAATGAGGCCGAGCTTTTTACCTGCATAGCCGCGGATGGTCTCGTCCAAGCGGCCGACGCCCGTGGCGCCACCATCGGCCAGGGTGACGACCTCGCCCGCAAGACCGCGGCGCGAAAGCTCGTCGGCAAAGGCCTCGGCGCGCTCGCGACGCACGGGGCTGTCATCGCTTGCCTCGGTGAGCAGGCACAGGCGCTCGCTGCCAGCGGCAGCCAAGGCGTCTACCAAGCCGGCAACCAGCTCGCGGTTGTTAGATGTCACCAGATCGACACCGCCGGCGGCAACATCGCGGTCGAGCAGCACAACGGGTAAACGTCCCGCGGCAGCGGCGATAGCCTCGTCGTTACCGCCGCAGGTATTGACGACCAGGCCGTCCACGCCGGCGTCGATAAGCCTGGTAAGCGATTCGGCCTCTTTAGCGGGATCGTTGCCGCTAATGGCCGTCATGAGCGAGCAGCCGCGCGCGGCGGCACTGGCGGAAAGCCCTTCGAGCATGGCGCTCGAGAACGGGTTGGCGATGTCGGCCAAAATCACGCCGATGAGGTTGGTGCGCGAGCTGCGCAGATTGCGCGCGGCGGCACGCGGGCGATAGCCGGTGCGCTCGATAACCGCCGCGATGCGAGCACGGGTTTCCTCGGTCATTTGCCCGGGACGGTTGTTGAGATAGCGCGAGACCGTGGCCGGGCTCACGCCCGCCTCGGCGGCAATGTCCTTGATTCTCATCTGCGCCATAGCGCACCCCCGTTTCCCAATGTCGGCAGTCTGAGCCATTTTAGGCATTTTTTAAAAATCTCGGTTGCAAAACGCTGTAGGTGAGTATACTACAACTCGAAACGAAACCGATTTCGTAAACCGATTTCGGCAAGCGTTGGCACGGTGGTGCAAAGATGTACCCTACCGTCTTGGCACCTCCGTGCCAACGCCATATCAAAGGTGTACGCACGAGCAAGAAGGAGCTGCGCGACCATGGGTAAAACGGTTCTTACCTTTGGCGAGATCATGATGAGGCTCTCGCCCAAAGACCATCTGCGCATTGAGCAGGCAATCGAATTTGACGTCCGCTATGGCGGCGCTGAGGCCAACACCGCTCTTTCCCTGGCCTACCAGGGCGACAAGGCCGCTTACGTCTCCGTTGTCCCGGCCAACCGTCTGGGCGAGTGCGCGCTGCGTTCGCTGAAGGCCTACGACGTCGACACCACGCGCGTCGTGCGTCAGGGCGACCGCCTTGGCTCCTATGTGTTTGAGGTCGGTGCCTCGCAGCGCGGCAACGGTTGCGTCTACGACCGCAAGTTCTCTGCCATCAACATGGCCAAGCGCGACGTCTTTGACTGGGACGAGATCCTCAAGGGCATCGATGTCTTCTATTTCTCCGGCGTGACCCCCGCCGTCTCCGATGAGATGGCCGCCGCCTGCAAGGATGCGCTCACCGCCTGCCGTGCCAAGGGCATCACCACCGTGTGCGACGTGAACTATCGCGGCAAGATGTGGTCGCCCGAGAAGTCGCAGGCCACCATGAAGGAACTCCTGCCGCTCGTCGACATCTGCATCGCCAACGACGAGGATGCGCCCGCCGGCCTCGGCATGACCTGCGTCTCTGGTTCCCTTGCCCATGGCATCGAGGAGCGCGACACCTACGTCGAGATGGCCCGTCAGATCTGCGCCGAGTACGGCTGCAAAAAGGTCGCCTCGGTCGTCCGCAACATCTCTTGCGTCGAGCGCTCCATCTGGATGGGCATGCTCTTTGACGCCGAGAGCGGCGAGCACTGGTTCTCCCCTGCTCACGACGTGCACGTGCTCGAGGGCGTTGCCGCCGGCGACGCTTTCAACGCTGGCCTCGTCCATGCCCTCATCAACGACTTTGACCCGCAGGACGCCGTCAACTACGCGATTGCAGCCTCGATCCTCAAGCTCACCATCAAGGGCGATTCCAACTTGGTGACCGCAGACGAGATCGCAGCCGTGGCATCCGCCGCCGACGGTGGCACCCGCGTCGCGCGCTAGTCCGTCTCCATTCCGCGGGCCGCAGCTTTCCAATCCCATACCTCTGCGGCCCGCTCCCCGATTCCTCCGGCCGGGCAAAACCACCAGTCCCATTCCGGTTTTGCCTGGCATTCCCTACATGACTGGTCGAGCAGCCGGTTTTGGAATTGCTTGTGACCCCAAGCAGTGCCTCCGATAACCAATCCAAAATCGGCTCCTGACCAGCACATTTGGCAATCACGCGCCCATGCGCGCCACACATCGAAAGGAACATCATGTTCGATCAGTTCTACACCACGCTTGAGTCCCTGGGCATCGTGCCGGTCGTTGTGCTCGACAAGGTCGAGGACGCCGCTCCGCTCGCCCACGCCCTTATGGCAGCTGGCATGAAGTCCGCCGAGGTCACCTTCCGCACCGCCTGCGCCACCGAGTGCATCGCCGCTATGGCCGAGGCCGAGCCCGAGATGTGCGTTGGCGCCGGCACCGTCCTGACCGTCGAGCAGGTTGAGCAGGCCCGCGCAGCCGGTGCCAAGTTCATCGTCTCCCCGGGTTACAACGAGGACGTCGTGAAGCACTGCATCGACATCGACCTGCCCGTCCTTCCCGGCACCGTGACCCCCTCCGAGGTCACCGCAGCCGAGAACCTGGGCCTCAAGGTCACCAAGTTCTTCCCAGCGTCCCAGTATGGCGGCCTGAACACCATCAAGGCCCTCGCCGCTCCGTTTGTCGGTCACCGCTTTATGCCTACCGGCGGCGTGAGCACCGCCAACGTCGAGGAGTACCTGAGCTCCTCCGCCATCATCGCCTGCGGTGGCACCTGGATGGTCAAGCCGGCCCTGTTTGCCGACGGCGACTTCTCCAAGGTCGAGCAGATCGCCCACGAGGCCATGGACGTCGTCAAGAAGGTCCGCGGCTAGGTTTAGCTCTCTATCGTGAAAGGGGGCGTGCCCTAAACCTCGCCCCCTTTCTTTTAAAGCGGCTCGGAAGCGCGCCGTTTCCGTCACGAACAAGAACCAAAACCGTCTTGTATGCTGATAGAACGTGACGGAAGCGACACGCCCCCGAGCCGCTTTGCCTACTCGGCTGGCAGTCGCGCTCAACTAAGACACTTCGACAAAAGCCGAACCATCAAAACAGCTGCGGCGCCGTCTGGAGGAATGGACCCTTGCTTCCGGTCTTTTCCTCCAAGCGGCGCCGCAACTTTGTGCCCCTGTTAGCGCCGGGCGATTTTAGCCGCTAATAGTCAAACTATTTTGACCAATCCCG
>ERZ827496.1352-NODE-1352-length-29412-cov-5.290254_pt1 | contig 29412 bp, 24 predicted proteins | sample MGYA00519769_ERZ827496 | MGnify/ENA primary metagenome ERZ827496 (study PRJEB31778, sample SAMEA3449327) | human gut metagenome | biome: human gut; feature: human-associated habitat; material: faeces | place: United Kingdom | collected 2010/2012 ...
TGAATCGTGAAGATATCATCAAGATGGCGCAGTGGGCGTATGACCATGAATATGGTTCTATTACGCTTCAATCTGGAGAACGTTGTGATGATGTATTTGTCGATTATGTAGTCGATCTTATCCGCGACATCAAAGCCATCGGCGATGGTTCCCTTGGTATTACGATGTGCGTAGGGGAGCAAAGTGAAGAGGCGTACCGCCGCATGCGTGAGGCGGGTGCTAGCCGTTACCTATTGCGCATTGAAACGACGAATAAAGAGCTATATCACAAAATTCATCCTCGCGATGAACTACATTCCTTTGAAACTCGAGTTGAATGTCTACGCCGTTTGCGTCGTGTAGGATTTCAAGTGGGTACAGGCGTTATGATTGGTCTGCCTGGGCAAACAGAGGAAGACCTTGTGAACGATATCTTGTTCTACCGTGATATGGATATCGATATGATTGGCATGGGTCCCTATGTGGTGCATCATGATACGCCATTAGGCCAAGAGGCATTAGCAATGGGCATTGATGATGAGGCTGGTAAATTGCGCCGTATTCAACTAGGGCTCAAGATGATTGCCTTAACGCGTCTATTCTTGAAAGACGTAAATATTGCAGCTACTACAGCGTTACAAGCATTAGATCCACTAGGTCGTGAAAAGGGGCTCGCTGCAGGTGCCAATATTTTGATGCCTATCATTACCATTCCGGAACACCGTGCAAAATATTTGCTGTACGATAATAAACCTTGCGTAGATGATAATGCAGATAAATGTAAAGACTGCTTAACGCGCCGCGTTATGTCTATCGGTGACACCGTTGGGTGGAAGCAAAATGGTGACTCCAAACATTACGGCAAGCGTACGGGAGAGTTTTAGTTTTCTCTGTGTATCTAATTCATTGATGCTATTATAAGTTTTGGGGTAGTTTTACCTATATATAGAGATGGGGCCCCATTACATGAGGTGTATTATGGAGACAAAATGGTATTCTGATTTTTGGCGGTTATTTGCTAGTCCTTTTAGCGGCGGTATTGATCAAGTTGTACAATCGGGGACATTGCAAAAAGGATTCTGGGGCACTGTATTCTTGTGGGCTATTCCATATATTATATTAGCTTTATTTGGGACTATGTTAATTCCATTTCTCCCTCATAATGAATTTACTGGTTTAACCTATTTACTCGGTATCGGTGCCAGCTTTATGTTCATCTTTGCATGGCTTATTTGTATCGGCTGGTCCTTTGTGATGGTTGCCATCGGTTCCTATGTATATAACTGGGTTATCACTAAGATGGGTGGTACCGACAATGTACAAGCCATTATGAAAGTTAGTTGGTATCTACAAGGGTATGGCGTACTATTATTTAGTATTGGTTATACGATAGTCTTGGTTTTAATGGGCATGTTAGGTTTAGCATTCGATAGTAGGGCTTTTGCTGGTGTTATCTATTTTGTAGGAACAATAGCCTTACTTGTTATATCCATTTGGGTATCCTTAGAACTTATGGCAACACAAGTAATGCTTACGAAGATGAAAGTATTCATTGCTAGTATCTTAACGTCCATAATCTTCGCTATAATTTGGGCACTTTTCATGGCACTTCTTAGTGGCTGTGCCTCTTTAATGGGTAGATAATACTAATTTATAAATTAATATTAATAAAGAGTCCTCTTTTTTTGATAAATTTTTTCGGAAAAAGAGGACTTTTCTATTTGGGTGTCGAAATGTAATAGCAAAAGCCGTAATTTGCCATTAAGGAGGCGATTCCGATGAAAGAGTACAGTAGTGATAAAATTAGAAATGTTGCTGTTGTTTCCCACGATGGTGCGGGTAAAACAGCTCTTGTCGAATCTTTGTTGTTAACCTCTGGTGCGGTTGATTTCGTAGGTAAAGGCCAAGACAATAAACATATTATGGACTTTGAACCTGAAGAAATTAAACGTAACGTAACAATCCAATTGGGCATGGCTCCATGTGAATGGCATGACCATAAGGTTAACTTCGTAGATACTCCAGGCTATAATGAATTCCATGGCGAAGTTCGTGCCGCTTTGCGTGCGTGCGATGGTATGTTGATGGTACTATCCGCCACATCTGGTGTAGAAACTGACACAGTTCGCGCATGGGATTATGCAGTTGAATTACAAATGCCACGCATGGCATTTATCAATAAAATGGATGTGGATGGTGCCGATTTCTTCGGTACTATTGAAAGAATGCGGGAATTATTTGGCAAAGGCATTATGCCATTGCAGATTCCTATCGGTGAAGGCGCCGATTTTGAAGGCGTTGTAGACGTAGCAAAAATGACTGCGTTTACTTATAAGGACGGCCAACCAACAGAGGTCGCTGTACCAGCTCACCTTATCGAAAAGGCTCAAGAAATTCGGGAAATGACCGTAGAAGCCGCGGCTGAAGGTAGCGATGAATTGTTGGAAAAATATTTAGAAGGCGAAGAATTATCCTTAGAGGAAATTCGCCAAGGCTTGCGTGAAGGGATGATTAGTGGCCGTGTGTGCCCAATCATGTGTGGCAGTGCCACATCTCGTATTGGCCTAGATCAAGTATTGGATCGTATGATCCGTTACATGCCGGATGCAACTAAAAAAGTGATGACCGCAACTGATGCGGAAACCGGCGAACAATGTGTTGTACATGTAGATAAACCATTAACTGCATTCGTATTTAAAACATTGTTAGACCCATTCGCAGGCAAACAAAGCTTTGTACGTATCTTCTCTGGTGAACTAAAAGAAGGCGATCGCCTTTATGATGTAAACCAAGGTGTAGAAGAAAAATGGGGCAAGATGGTTACCCTTATCGGGAAGCAACAAATCCCTGTATCTGCCGCTAAAGCTGGCGATATCGTAGTGATACCGAAATTAGCTAATGCTAAGACTGGCGATACATTAACTGCTCCTGACTTTAAAGTGACATACGACGCTATCCGTTTCCCTCAACCTCTATACACAGTGGCATTAGAACCTGTGAAAAAAGGTGAGGAGGAAAAATTAGCTGGTGCTGTTCTAAAAGTAGCAGAAGAAGATCCTACTTGCGTAGTAGTGAAAAATGCTGAGGCCCGTCAACTACAAATCGATTGTATGGGCGAGGTTCATCTCGAGCATATCCTCAACAAAATGGATCGTAAATATGGCGTACAAGCTAAACTTGTGACTCCATATATTCCATACCGCGAAACAATTAAAGGCTCCGCTGAAACCGAGTCTAAATATAAGAAACAAAGTGGCGGTCATGGTCAATATGGTCACGTTAAGATTCAAGTGGACCCATTATACGATGGAAGCGAATTTGCATTCGTAGACAAAATCTTTGGTGGTGCTGTACCTAAACAATACATACCAGCAGTGGAAAAGGGTGCCAAAGAAACCCTAGATAAAGGCTTAATTGCGGGATATCCTATGATTGGCGTGCAAGTGACACTCTTGGATGGATCTTACCACAGCGTAGACTCCTCAGAGTTAGCATTTAAAGTAGCTACGTCACAGGCTATCAAGGATGTAATTCCTAAGGCGAAACCAGTCCTATTAGAACCAATCTATGAAGTTAACGTGTTTGCACCAGATGCTTTCATGGGCGACATCATGGGTGATTTGAATAGCCGTCGAGGTCGTGTATTAGGCATGGAACAAAGTGAAAGAACAGGTATTTCTGTTGTTAAAGCACAAGTACCATTGGCTGAAATGGCCGACTATGTAACTGCATTGCGCTCTATCACTCAAGGACAAGGCGTATTTAACCGTCAGTTCTATACTTATGAAGAGGTTCCACATAAGCAAGCGGAAGAAATTATCGCTGCTCGTAAGACTCAAGAATAAAGTTAAGAACATGTCCACGTACTGTATCAAATACAGTTAGAATCACTACAACTGAATAAATAATTGCATATCGTAACAACTTAATAGCATAACAATTGACGTAAGTCATAAATTTGAATAGTATTTTACACGAGCCCTCCATATATGTAGCGTATGGAGGGCTTTTACTATATTTGAAATAGATCAGGATAGGCTTAATCGATAACGGAGAATATGGGGACCTAATCACTGGTATGTATAGATGCAGTGGAAATCATAGAATTGCTAGTCCTTTATGTATATATGTGCTAACATTAAGATAATATAATTGCTTATGTATCGGGTATTATTTCCATATATCGGGAAAGGATCGCATATGTTTTTTTCTAGCATTACTGCAGATTATACAAAAATGGGTTATCCTAAAGCCATCGTACGAGCTTTAGATTTCTTAAAAAATACAGATTTGAAAGCATTGCCAGGCGGCCGTCATGCCATTGAAGGGGACATGATGTACGCCAATGTAGACGATGTAGAAACAAAATTGTTTGAAACTACAAAACCTGAGTCTCATCGCAACTATGTAGATATTCAATTCATGGTAGATGGGGAAGAAAATATGGGCTTTTTTGTAGATAAAGGCCTCGTGAAGCCTGTGGAGTCTTATCCAGACCGTGATTGCTATTTCTACCCAAACGAAGCTGTTGATGAAGGACATATTCACTGTCCAGAAGGATATTATACAGTATTCTTCCCATCTGATATCCATAGACCACTATTAGCTGTTAATGATAAGCCTATTAAAATTCGCAAGGTTGTTGTAAAAGTACATGTAGATCTCTTAGGCGACTAATCCTATGAAGCGATATGAAATTATAGGTGTCTTACTAACCCTATTAGGTGCTGTTTTATGGGGCGTATCAGGTGCTTCAGTACAGTTCTTAAGTAACTTTAGGGATATGAACTTGGAATGGCTAGTTACCATGCGATTAATTACAGCAGGACTATTGACTGTTATCTATGCATGGTTTAAATATGGTAATTCTATCTTTCATGTCTTTCGTAGTTTAAAAGATACAGCAGGTCTTATCGTTTTTGGCGTATTTGGTATGGCTTTATGCCAATATACATACTTTAAATCCATTGCCTTAGCAGGGGCCGGTATTGCGACGGTGCTTCAATACTTGGCGCCATCAATGATTATTATTTATATGCTTGCCCGTTATGGTAAAAGGCCCTCTAAAGGGGAAATTATTTCCGTTATACTGGCCTTGGTAGGTACGATTTGTTTGATGGGGAATGATGGCTTTTCTATGGAGCGATTCCCATTGGCAGTGCTCGTGTGGGGCCTCTTATCTGCTGTAGGCGTCGCTGTATATAGTGTTTCTCCTGTAGATTTACTATATAAATATGGAACCTTGCCGATTGTAGGATTTGGTATGCTTCTCAGTGGTATTGTTGCTGCTATTTTATTTCATCAGCCAAATTCGTATGCTGCGTGGGATGTATGGACTGTTATTGGCTGTTTCAATGTTGTCTTTTTGGGGACCATCGTATCCTTTAATGCTTATTTAGAAGGTGTTAAGAGAATAGGTGCAGTGCCAGGATCCATCTTGTCATCTATTGAACCGATTTCGGCAGCTTTCTTTGGATGGGCTTTGTTAGATAACCAATTTAGTGCATTAGGGCTAATTGGCATGGCCATGATCATTGCTACTGTTATTATAATTGCTCTAGAAAAACGTACATAGTTTGAGGTCTCTTTGCTGGATATTGCGGTTTAGAGGCCTCTTTGTTATGATTGTACATAATGTGAAAGTAGTTGTTATAGGAGGTTGTATGGAGGAAAAACAATGGAAAGGTATGGCCCTTGCCATTTTAGGTGCTCTATTTTGGGGGCTTTCAGGCACATCTGTACAATTCCTTGAAAATGCAAAGCATATCAATGTGGAGTGGCTACTAGAAGCGCGTTTGCTCATAGCAGGTATATTGACGATAGGACTTGCTTATATAAGGGATGGTAAGCGTATTTTCTCTATCTTTACAGAACCTAAGGATATAGGGAAATTATTAGTATTTGGTATTTTAGGTATTGCTTTATCTCAGTACTCATACTTCAAGGCCATTGCCATTTCAGGCGTCGGTATTGCTACGGTCCTTCAATATGTTGCGCCTACGCTGATCATCATCTATTTGTTTTTGAGATACTTTAAAAAGCCATCTGTACCAGAGTTTTTCTGTATTATATTAGCCTTAGTGGGAACACTCTGTATCGTCATGCAAGAAGGGCTAGATGTTTCGAACTTTAATGTGCTTGCTTTATTCTGGGGGCTTGTATCGGCAGCTAGTATCTGTGTATATACATTGCAACCTATTGAGCTATTAAAGAAATATGGCACCACATCTATTGTGGGCTTTGCCATGTTTGTCTGTGGTATTTTATCTTTAGCTATGTTTCAACAAGTTGAATCAGAAGCCCTCTGGGATGGCATGACCTGGTTAGGATTATTCGCCATCATCATACTTGGTACGGTCGTATCCTTTAATGCTTATATGGAAGGGGTTAGACTCATTGGTGCTATACAAGGCTCTATACTTTCATCATTAGAACCAATCTCAGCAGCGATCTTTGGATGGGTATTGCTAGGGAATCATTTTACGCTGGTCGGTATTTTTGGCATGATTTGCATCATTGCAACCGTATTTATTATCGCCTGGGATCGACACCGTCAAATTAAACGAGAAGTACTAGAAAAACTGAATAAAGTAGAAATGAAATAAACAAACGAAAACACATATACCATGAGGTATATGTGTTTTTTGTAATCAAATATTATATTTTTTCTAATATTTTTTCAAATAATAGTTCTAGTTTCTGTAAGTCGCCATGTACGGTTCCGTCCATATATGTATTATATACAGTATCATCTTCAGAAACCCGAATTTGAGCTTTATACCCCTTTGATAATGCTAATACTCGAATAACTTCACGTTGTGTGCGACCATTACCTTCCCTAAATGGATGAAAGAAATTTAGGCAATCTAAGATTTTAGCTAAGTTCTTAATTATACTTTCTTTTGTATTGGTTTTTTGATGATATGTATTTAGCAAATCATTTATAAAGTTCTCGGCAGAGCTAAATGATTGTATCGACATAAAAGGATTGCCACTCTTTGTAATATTAACTTTTCTATATTGACCGGCCCAAGAATAAACATCTTGGAATAAATACTTATGGAGCTTTAGTATATCAGTCATAGAATATACTGGAATTGGTAACATATATAAATCTGCAAGCCGTTTTGATACATATAAATGCTCATTATTTTTTGCTAAGTTAGGATCTAGAATGTTTTGTTTATTTATTAATACAAATGAATTTTCATAGGTATAGAAATTATCTAAATCTATGTACTGGTAACCTTCGTATTGGTTCTTAGCCAATTTGTAGTTCCTTCCTTCTGTTTGTAACATAATTTTTTAATTCTAGAACTGATTCAGTTGTAGGAGTGAAGTCTTCAATCATAGATGAACCTACGGCATACCAAACTGCATCAAAGTCCTCATAATTATCAAATTGTACATCTAAAATGGTGAGTTTTTCTTTATTAACATTTAATGTCATAGGCACCTCCTTTGTTACTATTATTATATCATAGCTAGTCTCTTTATATTGTATACATGACCTATTTGGTTGACTATTTACTTATCTATTCATATAGTTAATATATAAGTACTAATTAATTTTTAGGAGGTTCCTATGTCTGTAAAAGATTTCGTACAACAACGCCGCGATGATTTTATTGCTTTACGTCGTGATTTTCATATGTATCCAGAGCCAGCTTGGCTTGAATATCGTTCTGCCGCTAAAGTAGCTGAAAAGCTAATTGCTTTGGGTTATGATGTGGCACTCGGTGCAGAAGTGCTTGATTTAGATTCTCGTATGGGCTTGCCTAGCGAGGATGTTATGAAAGCAGCAATGGCTCGTGCTATGGATGAAGGTGCTGATCCTGAACTAGTAGAGAAGATGGGCTATGGTAAAACAGCTATTGTGGCAACTATGAAGTTTAGTGATGATGGTCCTGTAGTAGCGTTCCGTGCAGATATGGATTCCAATGATGTAATCGAATCTAAAGCATCTAACCATACTCCTGCTAAGAATGGTTTCCGTTCACGCCATGAGAAGGCTATGCATGCTTGTGGTCATGATACACATATGACAATGGGCCTTGGTCTTGCTGAATATATTGCTACACATAAGGAAGGCTTGAAGGGTACTATTAAACTTATCTTCCAACCAGCAGAGGAAGGCGTACGTGGTGCTAAAGCGATGGTAAAGGCTGGCGTAGTAGATGATGTAGATTTGATGTTCGGTATGCATATCGGATTTAATGAACAGTTATCTAGTTGCTTTGCTTGTAGTGATCATGGCTTTTTAGCGACTACAAAACTTGATGCTGTATTCCATGGCTATTCTTCCCATGCAGGTGGTTCTCCAGAAAAGGCTCAAAATGCCATGCTTGCAGGCTGTACAGCTGTTATTAACTTACAAGCCATTGCTCGCCATAGTGGGGGTGCATCCCGCATGAATGTAGGTGTTTTTGAAAGTGGTACAGGTCGTAATGTTACTCCTGATGTAGCAACACTTAAATTAGAAACTCGTGGTGCTACTACAGAGATTAATGATTATATGATTGAACGCACTAAGACCATTATTAAAGGTGCTGCAGAAATGCATGATTGTACCTTTGAAATTACAAAACAAGGTGAAACTCCTGCAGGCCGTATTAGCGATGATTTAGCTCGCGAAGTACAATCTATCATTGAACCATTAGGTATCTTTAAAGAAGTTCCATTCGATTATAGCGGTGGCGGTAGTGAAGACTGTGCTTACTTCTTAAATCGTGTTATTGATCGTGGTGGTCGAGCAACCTATATGGTATTGGGCTCTGCTATTAAAGCACCTCATCACAATCCATTATTCGATATCGATGAAGAAGATATGTTAAACGGCATTGTTGCATTAGGTACAATTGCTACTCACTATTTAAAATAGGACATATTGATTGAGATATTGCGATGTATATATCCAAACTATAGATGCATAACTATATAGATGGATGCATAGAAATATATATAGTGGGTTATAAGTTAGATGTAATATGGGGATTAGATTGTGAGGTGTTATATGATCCAACGAGAGCGTTTAGCTAAGGACTTTGATTCTATGGCACAGTTGACTGCACCTGGTGAAGGTATTAATCGTCTAGCTTTCACCGATGCAGATTGGAAGGGGCGCCAATATATTATTGATTGTATGACTGATGCGGGGCTAACTGTAGAGATAGACGATTTTGGAAATGTGCTAGGCTATAAGGTTGGTAAGAATCCTGATTTACCGGTTGTCATGGTTGGTTCTCATACGGACAGCGTACCTAATGGGGGCAATTATGATGGTGTTGTAGGTGTATTATCTGCTATCGAAGCAATTCGCAGTATGACTGATGATGGTTTTGAACATGACCATACCATTGCAGTAGTAGACTTTATGTGTGAAGAGTCTAGCCGCTTTGGAGCAGCCACATTAGGCAGTAAAGCTATGCGCGGTGAATTGACATTGCAAGATTTACATCGCTTAGTAGATAAACAAGGCATTTCCTTGTATGACGTATTAAAAGAGCGTAATTTAAATCCAGATGCTATTGAGCATATGGAATATAAGAGACCTGTAAAGTCTTTCACAGAAATTCATATTGAACAAGGTAAGGTGTTAGAGCACGAAGCTAAGCCCATCGGCATTGTAACAGGGATTGGTGCACCAGAACGGTTCTATGTAACCATCCGTGGTAATGCGGATCATAGTGGGGCCACACCAATGAACTTGCGTCATGATGCACTCTGTGGGGCTTCTAAAATCATTCTCGGCATTGAGGAGATTGCATCCATGCAAGAAGAGCCCCCAGTAGTGGGCACAGTCGGTGTAGTAGAGGTTGTGCCAGGAGCGATGAACGTTATTCCTGGGGCCGTTAAACTGGGCGTAGATATTCGCAGTATTTCTAAGGTGGCCCGAGATTCTGTAGTTACCCTCATTAAAGAATTTATTGATGTTATTGCAGAGAAACGAGGCTTATCCTATACGATTGAGCCTATTGCACAAGATCATCCTGTAGTGATGAATCCGGCTATGATTCGCGAAATTGAAGAGGATGTTCAGTCTGTAGGCGTAGACTATATGACTATGCCAAGCGGTGCTGGTCATGATGCCATGCATTGGGCTGATGATGTTCCTACAGGAATGATTTTTATTCCATGTCGCGAAGGTATCAGTCATAATCCAGCTGAATTTGCAGATATGGATGACATCGTTACGGGAGCTAAGATATTAGACACGGTGCTAAGAAAGCTTAGCTTAGAAAGTACTAAACTTAACTAGATTGAGTACTGTAGAATATTTGATGTAGATATAATTTAGTTAGAAATGTGTTAACTAGCTAAGATATCATATTTTACGTGGTTAGAAGGGTGTATTCCGTAATAGAATGGCAGAGAATACTTGCTATTGGTAGGGAATACATGGATTGGAGAGATTATGGTTATTGCTGGTATTGTTATTGTAGTGGCGACGTTTATTGCCATTATTAAGCAGTTTGAAACACGGCTTGTGTTGTTATTATCGGGCTTATTAATGTGCTTTATTGGTGGACAGCTTAGTGCTGGTACGACAGCCTTTGTAAAAGAACTTACAAATCCAGGTCTTGTACCAACTATTTGTACAGTGCTTGGTTTTAGTTATGTTATGGAGTATACAAAATGTACAGAGCACATGGTATATTTCATCTCTGCAGGCCTTAAAAAAATGACTAAAATCATCATTCCTGGTGCTGTTATTATTACGTTCTTGATCAACATTGCGTTACCTACAGCGGCAGGCTGTGCAGCTGCAGTAGGTGCTCTATTAATTCCTGCACTTATTCGCTCCGGTGTGCATCCAGCGATGGCAGGTTCCGCTATTTTCTTAGGGACTTGGGGGAGTGCATTGAGCCCTGGTCTCATGTTTAACCCTCAAGTGGCACAACTAGCAGGTGAAGACGTAATGACCGTTATCGCTAGCTTCTCTATGCAAGCCATTATTGGCATTGTCGTAGCAGCTATCTTGCTTAATATCGTAGCTATCGTTAAGAAAGAGCATACAGGATATGTATTGAAAGATGCTAACGAAGCAGAAGGTAAAGAATTTAAAGTAAATTATTTATATGCTATCATCCCAATCATTCCGCTTGTATTACTCGTACTTGGTAGTAAACAAGTAGCGGTGATTCCTGAAATTTCTGTTCCTGTATCTATGCTCATTGGTACAGCTATTGGTATTATTGCTGTGCGTCCTAATGTAACGGAAGCAGTTAAGAAATTCTTCCGCGGTACTGGCGATGGCATGTGTGATGTAGTCGGTCTTATGGCTGCGGCGGCATGCTTTACAGCTGGTATGCAACTTATCGGTCTTACTAATGCTCTTATTGATGGCATGAAGAACTCTCAACAAATCGCTCAAATTGGCGCGGCCTTTGGTCCATTCTTGTTGGCTGTTATCTCTGGTTCTGGTAATGCAGCCGCCCTTGCCTTTAACGGTGCTGTAACACCACACGCAGCAGACTTTGGGTATGGCATTATGGAACTTGGCTCCATGGCGCAAATCGGTGCAGGTATCGGTCGTAGTATGAGTCCCGTAGCAGGCGCAGGTATCATCGTTGCTGGTATTGCAGGAATCAATCCTATGGAAATGGCAAAACGCAATGCTGTACCATGTATCATTGCGACAGTAGTTATTATGCTATTGTTATTATAATTAAATAGAACTATGGTAGTGCTTTAAACTGAGATTTAAATTGATGTTTAGATAAGACTATATAAACTAAACCCCGTCATGATTATCTATGTCATGACGGGGTTCTTTGTTTTATAATTTAGTTTTCGCCTATAATTAAGTTTTTAATTCCATGATTTTTTCGTATCTTTTACAAAATAGATATAAGTAAAATTTATGGATACTAAAGAAAAGAGCAATTTGTTTTTATTGCACTTTCATAATATATTATATGTATTAAAGGAATAGATACTATACCTTTGTGTCTGCCCAGGTTTTCATAAATGAGTAAAAAGCCTGTACTGGCTTGGACTCAAGGGCGCTGTTACGGGTGTACATCCACGTATCACGAGTCATGATGTGACCATCAAGATCCTTTAAGGTTTCCTTAAATAGTTTAGGGTAATCGTTGCCACAGCTTTTGGTAAGGATGGTAAAACCAAGTCCTTGGTTGACGAGCTTCATACAGGTATCGATGTCGTTCACTTCGATGATGCGCATCGGTGGTTGTGAGTAGTGAGAATACCACCAATCATCTATAGTTTGCTGTAAATTCGGATCTGTTTGATAGTGAATATAGGGCAGACGAGGTAAGTCCTCAACGGCACAAGGCGTTTTGTTAAAGAAGCAGAATGGTTCGGACCAAATATGTTCTTTCGACTCTGTCCAAGTGTGAGCACCGCGGATGATGGCAGCATGTAGGCGACCTTCAAGGAAGTCATGGTATAGCTTATAGCTAAGTCCCGTATACATGATGATATCAATGTGCGGATACGCCTCTTTAAAGGTCGATAAAATATGGGGAATGTGATATTTTGCGAATACATTTGAGCATCCTAGGTTTAATGTACCACGTGGTTCACTACCCATAGCTAATAGCTCTTGGCGCACCGAAGTATAGGAATTGAGCAAATCTTCGGCATATCGCACAAGGCGTTGACCTTGATAGGTAAACTCTACGCCACGAGCTTGTCGGTTGATGATGGGACAGTTAAATTCCTTTTCTAATTTTTTTATGCGCTCACTCAATGCAGGTTGCGTCATAAATAGACGACGCGCCGCATAAGTAATATTATTTTCCTCTGCTAAGGTTTTTAAAATTGTACAATCTTTCGTGTCCATAAACTCTCCTTTACATATGTATTATTGTACTCTATCCCATAGAGTTGGTACAGATGAGAGACGCTAGATTTATACAAATTATTAAAGACTAGGTACTAGTAAGAGGAAGGGAACTTTCACCAATACACATGGTGAAAGTATAGTGTTTGTAAAGGTTTACACATGCCTGAAAGTAATAAAGGAGCAAGTCATGGTTGAGTTAATTTCAAATGGTGTATTTTTATATCACGGTACGGATATCGTTCCTGCAGATTCTAGTGCAGCCCTTGATCAGCAAGAAGTTTTTAATAAAGAGCGCGCCTATAAGGAAACGATGGCGTACCGTATTTTAATGGACCACCAACAACATGAAGGCGATCAAGATTTACGCATCAAATTTGATGCTTTAACATCTCACGATATCACCTATGTTGGTATTATTCAAACAGCTATTGCCAGTGGTCTAGATAAATTCCCAATCCCTTACATTTTGACAAACTGCCATAACAGTTTAGCCGCTGTAGGGGGCACAATTAACGAAGACGACCATGTATTTGGCTTATCTGCAGTACAACGCTTCGGCGGCGTCTATGTACCTCCTCATCTTGCAGTTATTCACCAATATATGCGTGAAACAATGGCAGGTTGCGGCAAAATGATCCTCGGCTCCGACAGCCATACTCGTTATGGTGCGCTTGGTACGATGGCGATTGGTGAAGGCGGTCCAGAGCTTGTAAAACAATTGCTCGGTCGCACCTATGATGTACAACGTCCAGAGGTTATCGCGATTTACCTCGATGGTAAACCTAAACACGGCGTAGGTCCACAAGACGTGGCTCTTGCTATTGAAAAAGCTGTATTTAAAAATGGCTTTGTAAAAAATAAAGTAATGGAATTCGTAGGCCCTGGTATTGAGCACTTATCCATGGACTTCCGTAACGGCATCGATGTAATGACTACAGAGACTACATGCCTTACAACAATCTGGAGAACAGATAGCAATACGAAAGAGTTCTTAACACTTCATGGTCGCGGTGATGCGTACAAAGAGCTTAACCCTGGCGATGTGGCTTACTATGATGGGCTTGTAAAGGTTAATCTTGATGAAGTGGAAAGCATGATTGCTATGCCATTCCACCCAAGTAATGTATATACTATTAAAGAAATCAACGAAGGCGGTCGCGATTTACTCGCAGAAATCGAACGCCAAGCTGTTGAACAATTAGATAACAAATCCTTGTCCTTGCAATTGCCTGAAAAACACTTCGATGGCAAATTACACTTAGATCAAGGTATCATCGTAGGTTGTTCTGGTGGTTTGTATGAAAATATTATGCAAGCCGCAAATATCGTACGCGGTAAGAGTGTAGGCTCCGGGCGTTTTGCGTTCAGCGTATATCCTTCTAGCCAGCCAATTTACTTAGAACTTATGAAAAATGGTGCTCTCGTAGACCTTATGAGCGCTGGTGCTATTGTGCGTACAGCCTTCTGTGGTCCTTGCTTCGGCGCAGGCGATACACCTAATAATACGGGCCTCAGTGGTCGTCATGCGACACGTAACTTCCCGAATCGTGAAGGTTCTAAACCAGGGAATGGTCAGATTTCTTCCGTTGCACTTCTTGACTCCCGTTCCGTAGCAGCTACGGCTATTAACGGTGGTGCATTGACGGCGGCTACTGATATCGAATATGATGATGTGGTGCCAGCTTACCACTATGATGATAAACCTTATGAAAGCAAGGTATATAGTGGCTTTAACGAACCTAATAAAGATACTGAACTTGTGTATGGCCCATCTATTAAACCATGGCCTTCTATCGAAGAATTGACGCCAAATGTATTGCTCAAAGTAGCAGCTTATATCGACGATCCTGTAACAACTACAGATGAGTTGATTCCGTCTGGCGAAACATCTTCCTACCGCTCTGACCCATATGCATTGTCTGAATTTGCCTTGAGCCGTAAGGTTCCTGAATATGTAGGTCGTGCTAAAGCCGTTCGCGATTGGGAAAAATCTCGTCAAGAAGGTGAAAGTGCAGCAGATTTAGTAACTGCCTATGAAGAGGTAAAACAAGCGCTTGGTCTTACAGAATCCGTAGAAGATATGGCTAAGTCTACAGCCGTTTCTAGCATGGTATATGCTAATCGCCCTGGCGATGGCTCCGCTCGTGAGCAAGCAGCATCCTGCCAACGCGTATTGGGTGGCGGTGCTAATATTGCTATTGAATATGCTACAAAACGTTATCGCAGCAATGTTATTAACTGGGGCATGCTACCGTTCCTAACTAGCGAAGAAGACTCCAAAACTATGGCAGTAGGCGATTATGTTTATGTGCCAAATGTGCGTGACCAATTATTCTCTGACTCCGATGATTACAAAGCATATGTTATCAGCGGTGGCGTGAAGAAAGCAGAAATTACATTGCACTTAGGTCATCTCAGCGATGAAGAAAAAGATATTATCGCAGCAGGTTGTCTCATCAACTACTATGCAAATTGCAAAGCGTAAGTGGTGAACATAAAGGAGTAAGTTATGAACGGGTATAAAGAAATTCCTGTTACTTATATGCGCGGCGGTACTAGTAAAGGGGCGTATCTGTTAAAAGATACGCTTCCAACTGACCCAGCTGCTCGGGATCGTATGATTTTAGATTTATATGGCTCTCCCGATGCGCGTCAAATTAATGGTATCGGTGGTGCCGATCCATTGACGAGCAAGGTAGCTATCGTAAACCCTTCTGACCGCGATGATGCGGATATCGACTACGCCTTTGGTTATGTCGGTATCGCTGATGCGGTGGTAGATTACGAAGGTAATTGTGGCAATATTTCTGCTGGTGCAGGGGTATTTGCTATTATGGAAGGCTTTGTGAAAGCCGTAGAACCAGAAACAGTGGTTCGTATCTTTAACACAAATACAAATAAGGTTATCGAAGCTCACGTGCCAGTCCGAGATGGTAAACCTGTTATTGACGGTGATTTTGCTATCGATGGTGTACCTGGTACAGGTGCTCGTATTACATTATATTTCTTGGAACCTGGCGGTTCTAAGACAGGTAAGCTACTACCAACAGGCAATGTACAAGACACAATTACATTGGCTGATGGTCGCACAATCCAAGTCAGTCTCGTAGATGCAGCTAATCCAGCTGTATTTGTAAAGGCTACAGACCTTGGTTATGAAGGCACGGAATTACCGGCTTTCACAGAAACGGATGGCGGTGTATTACTCAATACACTTGAAGATATTCGCACTACTGCAGCTGTAATGATGGGACTTGCTCCATCTAAAGAGGCTGCTAGTCCTGCAGTTCCAAAGGTATGCATGGTGTCCGCACCACAAACCTACGTGGCAAGCGATGGTCGAACTATCAAGGGGAATAGTATAGACATCGTGGCGCGTACAAAGGCACTAGCTGTAATGCATAAAGCGTATGCTGTTACAGGTGGTATTTGTACAGCTACAGCAGCGCTTATTACGGGTACGGTGGCGAACGAAGTAGTGAGCGAACGTGCTAAAGAAACGAATCAAGTTACTTTAGCGCATCCATCAGGGAAATTTGATTTCGAAATATGCCTAACCAAAGATAAGGGTTGGCATGTGGAGAAGGCGGGCGTCGCTAGAACGGCGCGACCGATTATGAAAGGCATAGCTTATGTTAAAGGAGAGTAAGAATGAATAAGCTACTTAAAATTGCAATTATGTTTGCCATTCCTCTGGCAATGTGGTTCATTACACCGCCAGAAGGTTTGAGCGTTGGAGCTTGGCGACTGCTAGGTTTCTATTTAATGGCTATCGTTGGTCTTGTTGTTAAACCTTGGCCAGCACCAATTATCTTGTTATTATCTATTGCAGGTTCTGCAATTTTCTTGAATGCTACGAAAAACGTATTGTCTGGTTATGCATCTACCACAGTATGGTTAGTATTCTCTGCGTTCTCCCTCAGTGTGGCGTTCGTAAAAACAGGCCTTGGCCGTCGTATTGCGTACCTATTGATTAAATCCTTAGGTCACACTACATTGCGTCTTGGCTATGTAACTGCTTTATTAGATCTTATTATTTCCCCAGTAACACCTTCCAACACAGCACGTTGTGGCGGTATCGTGTTCCCAATCATGAACTCTGTAGCAAAAGCGTTAGGTTCTGAGCCTGGTGAAAGCGCTAAAAAAGCTGGTTCTTACCTCATGGTTAACACATACATGGTAACTAAGGTAACAAGCTTGATGTTCGCTACAGCAATGGCACCAAACTTATTGGCTGCTGACTACATGAACAAAATCCTCGGTGTAGATATTAACTGGGGCCTTTGGGCATTAGCACTCGTAGTACCAGGTCTTGTAATGCTTCTCATTACACCTGCTTTGGTATACTACTTAGACAAACCATCTATTCAACACATCGACTCTCATGCGATTGCTGATGAAGGTTTGAAAGAACTTGGACCTATGTCTGGTCGCGAGAAATCTCTTATTGCTATCTTTATTCTTGCCTTAGTTGGCTGGGCGTTGCCTTCCATCTTGACGCAAGGCTTTGGCATTAAATTCTCCCTTGATGCAACAGCAGTAGCTATCGTAGCCATGGTAGCAGCGCTTGTAACAGGCGTAATCAAATGGGAAGATATGCTTGAATCCAAAGGTGCTTGGAACACATTGATCTGGTTCGGTGGTATCATCGGTATGTCCAGTGCGTTGTCCAAGGTTAAATTCTTTGAATGGTTAGCTGACTTTATGGGGACACACTTCAACTTCGGCGACAACCCGATGTTGGCTCTTATTATCATCGGCGCTATCAGTATCGCTGTTCGTTACTTGTTCGCTTCTGGTAGTGCGTATGTAGTTGCAATGCTTCCAGTATTCCTTACTGTAGGTAAAGTAGCGGGTGTAAACCCAATGGCGTTGTCCTTGTTACTAGCTGCTACAAACTCCTACGGTGGTGCGTTGACTCACTACGGCGGTGCAGCGGCTCCAATCGTATTCGGTGCTGGTTACAACACAGTTAAAAGCTGGTGGATTATCGGTGGTATCTTCGCTATCATGTGCTTCATCGTAAACCTTACAGTGGGCTACGCATGGTGGGAAATTCTTGGTATCCTATAATACCTAACTAGAGACAATAGTTATTCTATACATATAGAATGATCATCCCCTAGATAGTGAAAGTTTCTATACTTTTACAAACAACATAATAAAAGAGCTGTTTCGGAATCAGTACACACACATCTGAGTTCTGAGAACAGCTCTTTTTATTTGTTTATATAGTTTCTTTAATGCATTTGCACTATTTTCGTTGTATTACGGCATTACTTTAGTTTTAACGCAACCCATAGTGCAGCGCCGATAAAGGTAAGGCTACATGCCCAGAAAAGGGTTGTGAAGCCAAATTGAGCGGCTACAATGGAACCACCAAAGGAGCCTAGAAAGTAACCCATAGACAAACAAGACTGATTGTACGAGAATATTTGTCCCGTATATTCCTTAGGTGTTTTTGATGCTAAATAGGTATTGAGCGCAGGTAACATACCACCTAGCCCAAAACCTTGCAAGAAACGGATAAACCCAAGTACATACACAGAGTCCACATAGGCTTGCGGTATATTGAGTAGACCTACATAGATCATCGAGTAGATGAGCACCTTTCTAGGGCCTATACGGTCTACTAATTTCCCGAGTGGAGAGCTACTAAAGAATTGGGCGATACCCATGGCAGAGAACACAGCACCAGAAATAAAGGCTATATTTTCCGTATTGCTTGGTAGCATTCCTTTAATGTAAACCGTCATAATGGGGGAGATGGCGGTAACCGAAATGGCATACAGGAAGGAGGTTGCAGATAAAGCGACTAAACTAGAAAACTCAGGTAAGTGAGTTTTTAGATTTCTAAAGGTTTGCTTCTCAACAAGTGGCTTTGGAACATAGTTTTCATGTACCAGCATTGCCGTCAAGCCAAAAGAGATAAGCATAAGGGCCCCGATGATAAAGAAGTCATTTCGAATACCTACTACATCACTGAGATACCCTCCTACAAGCGGACCGGCTAGTGAGCCTGCAAGGCTAAAGGATCCTATAATCCCTAGAGCCCAACCTGTATGGTTTTGCGGTGTTTCTGACGCGATAAGTGTTACCGATGCGGGGTAAAAACCGCTTACTAACCCTTGCAATGTACGAACGAGGAACACACCTTCTGGTGTAGTCTGAAAGCCCAATAATATACTACATATAGCCATACCAAGACTAGAGCGTATGAGGGTAATCTTACGTCCCTTACGGTCTGCTAATCGGCCCCAGAAGGGAGCTGCTAAGCAGACAATGAGGAAGGTGATGCCCATGGAGGCACCGGACCATTGTGCTATCGATCCTGTATCGCTTAAGCCCATTTCATGGAAGTATAGAGGAAGAATAGGGCTTACCTGACTAACCCCGAGGGACATGAAGAATATGCAGAATGCGCAAATGTACACCGTTCGTTTCCACGTTTCCAAAGTATCCCTCCTTTAGTCTTTCTTTTTAACTTCTTCCCAATCGCTTAAGTCCGGCAGTTTATTGCTTGTTATAGATTCTTGAATCCAGTAGTTAATAGAGGTTAAGTTGCTAGAATCCCGTTCAAAGCCATATACGATCTCGTCTCCTATGTCGTCTTCTGTAGTGATATAGAGGCGAATGTGTAAGTTTTTACCTTTTCCGCGCTCGATGAAGTAGCTAATACCCGGATCGTCGAGGTTGGATGGGCGAACCGCAATGATATCGTACGTGCCATTGGCTACGCCTTCTAAGGCATCCTTAATCATTTGATTGGAAAGTTCATATTGATTGAGGTAGAAAATATCGTTGTCGCAAGTTAATACATATTCTCGAGGTGGCGTAGTATTTTTGTACTGTTTCTCCCAGCTTTCATCAATCACAGGCAATGTAGCATTATCATAGAAGTTTTTAATTAATGCGAGACCTTCAGAAATAGACATCTCCTTAAAGTCTCTTATTTCATATATCGTAGGCTCCAAGGTTTCATCACATTCCGCAGGATCCTCGCTGTAGCCGTATAAATAGATATTACAAGTGTTCTTATCTTCATTGTGGAACATAACGATACTGTATACATCGTAAATTACGTTTTCTATGGATTGGCGATTATCGTAGATGATAAAACTGAGGTATTTTTGTGTATCCCATTCGCGTTCGATGAACGGCCAGTCGTATTTATTGGTACGCCAACCAGTAGTAGAGTCCTCGAAAATTTCTAATACATCTACGGAGTTTTGAGGCCATGCAGGTGGCATAGGATTACACGTTGTAGAAGATTGCGTTATCCCTTCTTTGTACTGATAATGTCCATCAACGAGTTCAAAGGCTTCTAATCGCTCAGATGCTTCGTCAGGAATTGCCAACGGCTCACCAGTGCCTAACCAATTATCGTTTCTTGTGTTGAGACGATTGATGCTTTCACGAGCATGCTCGTAGAACGTAACGGCTTGGTCTAAATCGGGTTCTTTTGTAATGGCACCAATTTCGTAGCAATAGCCGGCTGCTAGTTGCCATAGATGGTCCGCATAGTCATAACTACCGTATCTATCGAAACATTTGCTAGCCTTATTAACGCACTCTATGGCGGTTCTTATGGCAGGGGTATTACCTTTTTTGAAAGTAAATACATAAGCGAGATACGGCCAAATCGCATCGAGAGTGTAAATCGCTGGTTGTTGTAATAAGTGAGCGATGCGAGACCAGTCTTGGGACTGACCATCGATATTCAATGTGCGAAGAATGATGGCTTGCATGGTAACATAAGCATGGTCATTAAAGTCTAAATAATTTGGGCTTATAGCAGCACGCTCGTAATATCTGAGGGCCTTTTGAATATTCTGAGGGATTCTTTTGTTAGACTCACATGGTTTTGCATAGTACTCGGCAGCTTCACGCAAACACATGCCATTATTCATGGCGGCACCGCGCTCAAAATATTCGAGTGCTCGTTCATGCTCCCCGCGAGACTTACAAATATCGCCAGCTAAATACATCATGAGTGGCAAACCTGCTGCAGCCCCTTCAAAAATGACTTGCTCTTCCATCTTCCTATTATCTTGCTCTATATAGGTAATGCGCAAGTTGCGGTATGCAATAACAAGGCCTGCTTCAGCGGATTTACGCAACCATTGCTGAGCAATGGCAGTTATTTTATTTGCGAATCTACGTTGATCTGCTTGGGCAAACAAGCCTTTTAAGAAACGGACAAAGGAAGATGGTTCACCTTCATTAGCCACCTTTTGAGCCGATGGCAAGATGTGGTAATCCCCCATTGGAATACATTGGCAATGGCATAGGCACAGTAGGAACAACCCTTTTGGGCGCCCTCATAGACGCGCTGGAAGGCTTGGTCCTTTGTCATAGGCAACTCTTTTTCAATCGTTGGTGTAAGGGCACCAGAGGTACGCATAGCTTGTAAAATAGCGATGGCACTGCCTTTGCGAATAGCTGTATGTAAATAACTATACGCCTTTGTGTCATCCTCAGGAAAGCCTGCTTCAATCCAGGTGAACTGAGGGCCAGAATAGACGCGTGCCAAAATAGCGTACACATCGCCAATACCAGGAATCTTTTGACCTTCCTCGTCAAGTTTCACAAGGGCGTCAAGCTCAGCCTTACCCTCCCAAGCGATATCTTTATTACATTGATGGAATATTTTATTGAAAGACTGCTGTATTTGATCAGTAAAATAAAAATTCATGCTCTCTCCTCCGCATAATAATCAGTAGAAGCTGATAACATATGTAATTTCAGTATACTATTAGTGTTTAGAGGAAAACAATATAAATTATCGATTGCTTGAGGAATAATATATTCAATTTTAATTATTTATATTAGAATAGATAGAAAACTGGGTGTGATATAACATTAAAAGGGATGAATATGAGAAATATAAATTTTGATATGATGATTGCAGCCTTAGTTATGTTGATTCTTAATTGTAGAGGGTATTATAAGTACGTTATGGGCAAGCAACTCTCTGAGCGTGAAGCAGATAGGAGAGAATGTATGCTATTTCCCAATTTATATAAATGGGTCTGTATATGTAGTTCGTTATTGATAGCTGTTGTGCTGTTCTATTATTATATTGAAGGTCTGACAGCAAATTCTTTTAGATTACTGTTAGTTACGGGTATTTCTTTTGGTATTAGTCAAATTTTACAGATTGCTCAAAGGAAAGAATCTAAGTACTACAAGAATAGCTTAGTTGTAATTGTATATTTGAGTCTTATCATTTTACTGTTTATCTATATGTTTTTTAATTGAATTTTATAGTTGTGATGTATAGATATAATTAATCCTGAGAGAGAAGAGAGCTTTATTTTAATGTGGTTACATAATGAAATTTCACTATTTAAACAAAATATAGAAATGTTGCGAGTGAATCAAAGGATAGGCAGACTAGCATATTTGTGGGGTGTACTTGGCTTAATGGTTAGTAAATTTTTAGCCTATCTTATATTTGGTTTATTGGTAGTGCTTATTCAAGGTAGTTCACTGCAAGATAGTCAGTATTTGTCTTATATTTATTTTGGATGTCTACAGATTATACATGTAATTGCATCTATTTTTATCCTCAAACGTAGACTAAATGACTGTGGTTCATCCTTGTGGTATATGATCTTAGTTCCCATAGCATGCCTAAGTTTGTGGGTGTATTGGGGGATGAGTTTCAGTTGGAAATCTATATCTGAAACCTTTATAAATACAAACTTTTATTGGGACGGATTCTTCTGGGAGTATTTTGTCTTGGCTTGTTTTGCGTTGCCTCTTAGTGTGACTGATTCTAATGAGTATGGCTTAGATGAAGGGCGGGATAGCTATAATAACTATATTATTGCCTACGATAGAAGCTCCACCGTTAGTGAAGATAAAGATATTGGTACATTCGACTATGTGTGTGGTTGTATATGGGATGTTTTATTTGTTAAGCCATTTGATATTAAAGGAAGAGCTTCCGTATCAGCTTTTTGGGTTGGTCTTGTAGGATCTCGTCTTTTCATGGATGTTATTATGTATATGGCTATATCCGTAGTGTCGTTAATTGTTCAACTTGGTATCCCTCTTTATATACCACGTTGGGGTTTTATGGTTATCCTAATATGGCCAGCTATAGCAATGATTACATTAAGTATACGTAGACTTCATGATTCCCTATTAAGTGGGTTATGGATTATTGGCCTTTTCGTTCCGTATATTAATATTTTTGTTAGTTATCATCTTTTGTTTAAAAAATCTTGGCATATTGAAAGTTAAGATTTTCCTTGACTTTCATTCTATAGAAACATTATAATCAGATTATAATTTTATACTCGCCTAAAAGAAACCGATGAGGTGGAGATAAAAATAGGAAATGCACTCACAGAGAGCGGGATTAGCTGAGAACCCGTAGTACGCAGCTTATTAAATGGACCACCGAGGGCGCATGGAAAAGAATGAATTTCATTCCTAGTATGGTGCGACGTCACACGAGCGTTAGTCGTGAGGGATATGTTAGTATCCTGCGAAAGGGGAATGCGTTGCATTCAAACAAGGTGGTACCGCGATTTATAGCATAATACAAGTATTTTCTAATACTCTTGTAAAAATAGAACTATAGACTCGTCCTTGACGTTATATTGTCATGGGCGAGTTTTTTTATTGGCAAATGCCAGATGGAGGTTCTCATGATTTTCCCTAGTCTTGACCGTGTGAAAGCTATCGCACCGGGCTACGATATCGTACCTGTATATATGGAAATTTTATCCGACGTACGCACACCGATTAGTGTGTTGAAAGCATTAAAACAAGTGAGCAGTCATACGTACTTGCTTGAAAGTGCGGATAATAGTAATCATTGGGGCCGTTACTCCTTCTTGGGCTATGACCCTAAGATTGAGCTCTTCTGCAAAAATCATACAATGACTATCAAAGACGGTACAACGCGTACCTTTGAATGCTCTGACCCAGCTGCAGAAATTCGCAATATTTTGAGCCAATACAAAAGCCCTCGCTTAGAAGAATTACCCACCTTTACAGGTGGCTTTGTAGGCTACTTCGCATGTGAATACATTCGCTACATCGAGCCAACACTAGATTTCCCAACGCCAGATGATGACTCTGCTATGGTAAACGATGTAGACCTTATGCTCTTTGATAAGGTTATCGCTTTCGACCATTACAAAAATAAAATCTACTTGATTGCTAACATTAGCACAAACGATTTAGAACGCAACTACAACAAGGCTGAGCTTGAGTTGAAAGCATTAGCTGATCTCGTAGTAAACGGTAAAGAGGCGGATATTCCAAAAGGAATCCTTAAAACAGAATTCACTTCTGAATTTACAAAGGATGAGTTTGAAGCAGTTGTTAAAAAGACACAGCACTACATCAAGGAAGGGGATATCTTCCAATGTGTTGTATCTAACCGCCGCGAAGCCGAGTTTGAAGGGAGCTTGTTAAACGCATACCGCGTATTGCGTACCTTGAATCCATCTCCGTACATGTTCTACCTATCCGGTGGTGATGTAGAGCTCACAGGGGCATCTCCAGAAACCTTGGTGAAACTGACAGACGGTAAAATGTACACATTCCCAATTGCAGGTACGATGCGCCGTGGCAAAAATGAAGCAGAGGACCTTGCTATTGAAGAAAAACTTATCAATGATGAAAAAGAATTGGCTGAACATAATATGCTTGTAGATCTGGGACGTAACGACATTGGAAAAATATCTGAAATGGGTTCTGTCAGTGTTGATAAATACCTGTCAATTGAGAGATTTTCTCATGTAATGCATATCGGTTCAACAGTATCTGGAACTTTAAGAAAAGATTTGGATTCACTTGCAGCTATTGATTCAATACTTCCTGCAGGAACATTGTCCGGAGCTCCAAAAATAAGAGCTTGTGAAATTATTAATGAACTTGAAAATAATAAAAGGGGAATTTATGGTGGAGCTATTGGATATATTGATTTAAGCGGTAATGTAGATACCTGTATATCAATTAGAATAGCTTTTGCACGTAACAATAAAGTTTTCATAAGATCAGGTGCAGGAATTGTAGCTGACAGTGTTCCAGATAATGAATTTGATGAATGTTTAAACAAGGCGGCGGCAGTTATTGATGCTTTAAAAATAGCTGATGGGGGAATTTTATGATTTTATTAATAGATAACTATGATAGCTTTTCATATAACTTGTATCAATTAATCGGACAGGTAAATGATGATATTGAAGTTTATAGAAATGACAAAATCACCCTTGACGAAATTGAAGATTTAAATCCTGAAGCTATTATTTTATCTCCTGGTCCTGGAAGGCCGGAAGATGCGGGAATCTGTGTCGACACTGTTAAAAAATTCTATGATAAAATACCAATTTTAGGAGTTTGTCTTGGTCATCAGGCAATATGTATGGCATTTGGAGGTAAAATATCTTATGCAAGTAAATTAATGCATGGAAAATCATCAATAGCTAAATTAAATAAAGACCCAATTTTTAAAGGTTTAAATGATGAAATTACTGTTGGAAGATATCATTCTTTAAGTTTGGTTGAAACTACACTGCCTAAAGATTTAAGAATAATTTCCAAAACAGCAGATAATGGAGAAATAATGGCCGTTAAACATGAAAAATACGATATTTATGGTCTTCAGTTTCATCCGGAATCAATATTGACTCCTGATGGAATTACAATAATTGAAAATTTCATAAACAAAATAATTAGGGAGGATAATTAAATGATTAAAGAAGCTATTTTAAAAGTCATAAACGGAAATGATTTAAATGCTGATGAAGCTTATAATACAATGGATGAAATAATGTCTGGGGAAGCTAGTGAAGTTCAGATGAGTGCTTATCTGACAGCTTTATCAATGAAGGGTGAAACAATTGAAGAAATTACAGCTTCTGCAAAAGCTATGAGAGCACACTGTGTAAAACTGTTAAATGATGAAGAAGTCCTGGAAATAGTTGGAACCGGTGGAGATGGGTCTAACAGTTTCAATATATCAACTACATCTTCAATTGTAATTTCTGCAGCGGGAGTTCCGGTAGCTAAACATGGAAACAGATCAGCGTCAAGTAAGTGTGGTGCAGCTGATGTTTTAGAAGCTTTAGGTGTTAATATTTATATTGAGCCAGAAAAAAGTCTGGAAATATTAAAAGAGATTAATTTATGCTTCTTATTTGCTCAAAATTATCATTTAGCTATGAAATTTGTAGCCGGAGTCAGAAAAGAATTATCTATAAGAACAATATTCAATGTTTTAGGACCTCTGACAAATCCTGCAGGCGCTGCAATGCAGGTTTTGGGAGTTTATGACGAATCACTTGTAAAACCTCTTTGCGAAGTACTTAAAAACTTAGGAGTTAAATCTGCATTATCTGTATATGGTCAGGACGGATTGGATGAAATTTCAGTTAGTGATAAAACATCCATCTGCGAACTTAAAGATGGAGAGTTAAAATGTTATGAAATAGCTCCTGAAGACTTTGGAATGGAGAGATGTTCTAAAGAAGATCTTGTAGGTGGAAACCCTAGGGAAAATGCAGAAATTACACTGTCTATTTTAAATGGCCAAAAAGGACCAAAAAGAAATGCAGTTGTTTTAAACTCTGCTGCTGCTTTGTATGTAGCTGGAAAAGCAGACTCTATAGCTGATGGTGTTAGATTAGCCAGTGAAATTATTGATTCTGGTAGAGCTAAAAAACAGCTTGAGAAATTTATTGAATACACAAACAGTTGATTTTATGTTAGATAAAATAGTTGAAAAAACAAAAGAAAGAGTGTCTGAAGCTAAAAAGGTTAATTCATTAGATAAACTCAAATATAAAATATTCAATCTTGATGTTTATTTCAATTATCCTTTTAAAAAAGCCCTAGGCAGTGATGATATCAGCATTATTGCTGAAGTTAAAAAAGCATCTCCATCTAAAGGTTTAATAGCTGAAGATTTTGATTATGTAAATATTGCAAAAGAATATGAAGCTGCAGGAGCATCAGCTATTTCAGTTTTAACAGAACCTTACTTTTTTCAGGGTTCTGATGATTATTTAAAGGAAATAGTTAAAAATGTTAAAATTCCAGTACTTAGGAAAGATTTTGTTGTTGACGAGTACATGATTTATGAAGCCAAGTTACTTGGAGCATCTGCAGTATTGCTTATTGTATCTATTTTATCTGATGAGCAATTGGAACAGTATCTGACTATAACTCGTGTTTTGGGAATGTCTGCTATTGTTGAAGCTCATGATGAAAATGAAATTAAAAGGGCGATTGATGCAGGTGCAGATATTATTGGTGTAAATAATAGAAATTTAAAAGATTTTAGTGTAGATATTGAAAACAGTATTCGTCTACGTAGCTGTGTAGAGGAAGATATCATATTTATTTCTGAAAGTGGTATTAAAACAAAAGAAGATGTTGCCAGATTAAAAGAAAATAATGTTGATGCAGTTTTGATAGGCGAAACTTTAATGAAATCACCAGATAAGAAGGCAATGATTCAGGAGTTTAAGAATGGTTAAAATCAAAATCTGCGGACTTAAACGATTGGAGGATATAGAGTTTGCAAACAGATACAAACCGGATTATGTAGGATTTGTATTTGCTGAAAGTAAAAGGAAAGTAGATTATAATCTTGCAAAACAAATGAAAGCAAAACTCTGCGAAGATATTCAAAGTGTTGGCGTTTTTGTAGATGCAGACATTAGTGAAATCCTGAAATTATGCAGTGACGGTACAATTGATATTGCACAGCTTCATGGGATGGAAAACAAAGAGTATATTAAAACTCTTAAAGAAAAAACAGATTACAAATTAAAGATTATTAAAGCTATTGAAGTATCTGAAAATACAGATTTTTCTGAGTATGATGATTCATTAGCTGATTATTTGTTGCTTGACAGTGGAAAAGGATCAGGCAAAACCTTTGACTGGCGGCTGATTAGAAAAAACTTGAAAAAGGAATTCTTTCTGGCAGGCGGGTTAAACAGTGAAAATATCACTCAAGCTATGGGGGAAGTTAGGCCATATGCAATTGATTTAAGCAGTGGTGTTGAAACTGACGGATTTAAAGATGAATATAAAATAAAAAAAGTCATGGAGGCTAAAAATATGAATGATGGAAGATATGGGGAATACGGCGGACAGTATATCTCCGAAACTTTAATGAATGAATTAATTTACTTGGAAGAACAGTATTATCATTATATGAATGATTCGGAATTTGTAGAAGAATTAAATACACTTTTAAAAGAATATGCTGGCAGACCTTCTTTGTTATACTATGCAAAAAGAATGACTGAAGATTTGGGAGGAGCTAAAATTTATTTAAAGCGTGAAGATTTAAATCACACAGGAGCTCATAAAATCAACAATGTCCTTGGTCAGGTTTTACTGGCTAAAAAAATGGGAAAAACAAGAGTAATAGCTGAAACTGGAGCAGGTCAGCATGGGGTAGCTACAGCAACAGCAGCAGCACTTCTGGATATGGAATGTGAAGTGTACATGGGTGAATTAGACACCAAACGTCAGGCTTTAAATGTTTATAGGATGGAACTGCTTGGAGCAAAAGTTCATCCGGTAAAATCAGGAACAAAAACCTTAAAAGATGCAGTTAACGATGCTTTTAGAGACTGGATTGGAAGAGTTCATGATACAAATTATGTAATAGGTTCAACAATGGGTCCTCATCCATTTCCAATGATGGTTAGAGACTTCCAGGCAGTAATAAGTGCTGAAGCCCGTAAACAGTTCTTGGAAAAAGAAGGAAAACTTCCTGATGCAGTTTTAGCATGTGTTGGTGGTGGAAGTAATGCAATGGGAGCATTTTACAACTTCATAGATGATAAAGATGTTAAATTAATCGGATGTGAAGCAGGAGGAAAAGGAGTGGATACTCCATATAATGCAGCAGCTTTGACTAACGGACAAATCGGAATATTTCATGGGATGAAATCTATATTTAATCAGGGAGAATATGGGCAGATATCTGAAGTTTATTCTGTTTCAGCAGGTCTTGATTATCCGGGAGTAGGTCCTGAACATGCACATTTAAGAGATATTGGAAGAGCAGAATATGTGCCGGTTACAGATGAAGAAGCAGTGAATGCTTTTGAATATTTGTCAAAAATGGAAGGAATCATTCCGGCTATTGAAAGTGCTCATGCAGTAGCATATGCAATGAAAATAGCTCCAAAAATGGATAAAGACGAAATTATTATGGTATGTCTTTCCGGAAGAGGGGATAAAGATGTTGCATCAATTGCAAAATACAGGGGAGTTGAGTTAAATGAGTAAAATAGCAAATGCATTTAAAAATGGTAATGCTTTTATCGGATTTTTAACTGCAGGTGATCCGACAGTCGAAAAAACAGTAGAATACATTTTAGCTATGGAAGAAGCAGGTTGTGATTTAATAGAAATTGGAATTCCATTTTCAGATCCGATGGCTGAAGGAGTTGTAATTCAGGATGCAAATATAAGAGCATTAAGTCATAATACAACAACTGATGATGTATTTGAAATAGTCAGGAAAGTTCGCCAAAAAACAGATATTCCATTGGTATTTTTAACTTATATCAATCCTGTTTTCTTTTATGGTTATGAAAAATTCTTTAAAAAATGCGGTGAACTTGGAATCG
>ERZ827496.1362-NODE-1362-length-29239-cov-4.731360_pt1 | contig 29239 bp, 24 predicted proteins | sample MGYA00519769_ERZ827496 | MGnify/ENA primary metagenome ERZ827496 (study PRJEB31778, sample SAMEA3449327) | human gut metagenome | biome: human gut; feature: human-associated habitat; material: faeces | place: United Kingdom | collected 2010/2012 ...
AACTCGCGACCCCGACCTTGGCAAGGTCGTGCTCTACCAACTGAGCTATTCCCGCTGAGTATTTAAGTCAGTTAACGTCACTAACTTAGCTACTTGTATCTTCTGGCTTTTCATCGTTGCCGTCTGATGCGATGCATTCTACTTATCTCACGAACTGCGTCAACATCATTTTTATCTCATAACGACTGTTTGCTGATTTTTAACGCATTTCGATCACGGTTCGAGCAAATCATTCCGTGCAGCGTTCAAATATTGGAACATGGACCAGAATGTCAGTACCGCAGCAATGTAGAGCGCAATGACGCCAGCGACGATAACATAGCCATCTGGGCGCCACAGTAACGCAACCAGCGATAGCATCTGCGCAGAAGTTTTCACCTTACCAATCCACGACACAGCCACACTACTGCGCTTGCCGATCTCCGCCATCCACTCACGCAGCGCTGAAATGATGATTTCACGGGCAATCATCGTTGCAGCAGGTAGAGTGATCCACCAAACATGATAGTGCTCAGTAACCAACACCAGCGCCGTGGCAACCATGACTTTGTCGGCGACGGGATCAAGGAATGCCCCAAAACGTGTGGTTTGCTTCCATCGACGAGCTAGAAAACCATCAAACCAATCCGTTACCGCTGCAAACACAAAAATCAGCGCACAGGCAAGAGGTGCCCAGACAAACGGAAGGTAGAATGCCACAACAAAGAATGGGATCAGGATAACGCGAAATAGAGTGAGTAAGGTCGGTATATTTAATCGCATAGCGTGAGGTAACTATCTTCCGTATGTGGATATTGTTTGTATGTTGCTACAATGCCCTTAGTGTTTCAATGCATTGTGGATCTTTTCTGCCAAAGCCTGTGAAATACCAGGCACTTTTGCAATTTCTTCCACGCTTGCATTCATTAAGGGTTGCAGCCCCCCCATATACTTCAAAAGCGTCTGGCGGCGTTTAGGGCCAACGCCTTCGATAGTTTCAAGTGAGCTCGTGTTACGCACCTTGGCTCGTTTTTTACGATGCCCCGTAATCGCGTGATTATGAGAATCATCACGAATATGCTGGATAAGGTGCAACGCAGGTGAATCAGGAGGTAGAGAAAACCCTTCCCCCTCAGGCTGTAAAAACAACGTTTCCAGCCCTGCTTTACGATCGCTACCTTTTGCGATTCCTAGCAACAGCGGGCGATGTTTATCCCACGGAACATCCAGTTCTGAAAAGACCTCTTTCGCCTGGCCCAACTGCCCTTTGCCACCGTCGATAAAAATCACATCTGGGATTTTGTCTTCTTCTAGCGCTTTGCCATATCGGCGGCGTAACACTTGGTTCATTGCAGCATAGTCATCCCCAGGCGTGATCCCGTTGATATTGTAGCGGCGATACTCTGAACGCACCGGTCCATTACGATCAAAAACCACGCAAGATGCAACGGTCTCCTCTCCCATCGTATGACTGATATCAAAACACTCCATCCGGCGGATATCAGAAAGATGCAAGACTTTCTCGAGCTCCGTTAATCGCTGATGAATAGTAGATTGCTGAGAAAGTTTGGTGCTCAACGCAGTTTGCGCATTGGTTTTAGCCAATTTCAAGTAACGAGCACGATCGCCTCGTGGCCGAGTCTGAATATTGACCTTGCGACCCGCAAGCTCAGAAATAGAATCGGAGAGAATATCTTTTTCCGGCAACGTAAAGTCGAGCAATATTTCACCTGGAAGCGTACGAATCTGGCTGCCTTGTAAATAGAACTGCCCCACAAAAGTCTGCACGACTTCACTTAACTCTGTACCACTCGGCACTTTAGGGAAATAGCTTCTGCTTCCTAGTATTTTACCCTGCCGGATAAATAGTACGTGTACGCAGGCCATGCCTGAATCGAACGCAACGCCAATAACATCCAGATCGTCGCTGTTGCCAGAAACAAATTGTTTTTCAGTAACTCTACGTACTGCCTGAATTTGATCTCGAATACGTGCGGCTTCTTCAAACTTGAGCGCTTTACTCGCGTCTTCCATACGCACAACCAAAGACTCCAATACTTGGTTGTCCTTACCAGAAAGGAATAGGCGAACATAATTTACCTGCTGCTCATATTCCTCATCGCTGACCAAACCTTTAACGCAAGGTCCCAAACAACGGCCAATCTGATATTGAAGGCAAGGACGCGAGCGGTTGCGATAAACGCTATTTTCGCATTGGCGAATAGGAAATAACTTTTGTAAAAGCGCTAGCGTTTCGCGCACCGCGTAGGAGTTAGGGAATGGACCAAAATACTCCCCTTTAGCATGTTTCGCGCCGCGATGGATTGACAACCGAGGATGAGTATCGGCGCTAAGAAAAATGAGAGGGTAAGATTTATCATCCCGTAGTAAAACGTTATAGCGTGGCTGATAAAGCTTGATGTAGTTATGCTCAAGCAGCAATGCCTCTGTTTCCGTATGGGTTACGGTTACATCGATCTGAGCAATGTTTTTGACCAGTGTCTCTGTCTTGCGACTCCCCACATTCTGGCGGAAATAGCTAGAAAGACGCTTTTTCAGATCTTTAGCCTTACCGACATAAATAACCGTTTCAGTGGCGTCATACATACGATAGACGCCGGGCTGATGAGTTACCGTTTTTAAAAATTCTACAGGTTCAAAACGTTCAGTCACTATTTGACAGCTTCTCTGCACTGCACAATCCATGGCGAATCGCTAGGTGCGTCAATTCAACGTCACCACTAATATTGAGTTTACTAAACATACGATAACGGTAGCTGTTTACCGTCTTCGGACTCAAATTGAGCTGTTCGGAAATCTCAACAACCTTACTACCTTTGGTTAGCATCAACATAATTTGCAGCTCACGCTCAGACAAACTGGCAAAGGGCGAATCTGTTTGTGGCGTTAGCTGGCTAAGTGCCATCTGCTGTGCAATATCCGAGGCGATATAACGCTGCCCTGAATGAACCGCACGTATGGCGTTCACCACTTCTTGTGGCGCAGCACCCTTACTCAAATATCCAAACGCGCCAGCCTGCATCACTTTAGCTGGCAGTGGGTTCTCGGTATGAATGGTCAGCATGATGACTTTTACATCAGGGTTATAGCGTAATATTTTACGCGTTGCCTCAAGCCCACCAATACCCGGCATATTCATGTCCATTAATACGATATCTGCGCTGTTACTGCGGCACCATTTAACGGCGTCTTCACCGCACTGTGCTTCGCCAACAACTTTGATCCCTTTGATATCTTCAAGAATGCGTCGAATCCCTGCGCGCACCAGTTCGTGGTCATCAACAAGAAGAACGCTGATCAAAGAAAAGTCTCCCAAAAGAAGGAACTAATGACATGTTTTTACTGCCAGTACGAAGACGATAATACTGTTTTTTGAACCAAGAATGAATAGTTTAATCACTTAATACTGACATTATTATTTCCTATTGACCAATGACTATATTGAGATCGCCAACAGACACATTCATACTAGAAAAAAGGACTATCAGGCGTTCGATAACACAAAAATAAACATTAAAATCAAACAGATAAAAACAACCCAACAATAATACAGCAATTAGATAATTGAGCGTAAACAAGTCGTTAAATTAATAATTTTTTTGCTTACAAAGTGAATACTCTCAGCACGAAATATCGATTTCATAATGAAACTTGTTATTGGTAATAACAAATTGAATATATTTTACCCACGCTGCGCGAACATTCGCCAACGGAAATTTTTATCTATACGAGAAAGAATAAAAACATTATCACTGATAAAACCTTGGTCGAACCACATCCTCAAATCCCTACATCTGTGATATACTTCGCAGCTTGAAAATTCCGTCACTCAATGACTATCCGTATAGACATTTGTACGTGATTGATTTAGAAGCATCTCGGACAAAAACACACCACTAAAGGTAAAATATGAGCAACGTAGATTTCTCAACCGAATCCACTATCGAAACTCTGGCCAACGAAGTCGCGTGCTTAAAAGCCACTTTGACATTCATGCTGAAAGCTATGGGTCAAGCCGATGCGGGTAAAGTTATTATCAACATGGAAAAATTTGCGGCTCAACTCGAAGATGCCTCTCAGTCAGAGTCTTTCAAACATGCTATTTGTCAGATTAAACACGCTTACCGTCAATAATCTGATTTAGGTTTGGCTTGCGTTGATGTGCAAGCCAACTCTTATACTGCCCTACCTTAATCAAGCGTTCTTAGCCGCTTTGTTATGCACTGACATTGCGTAATTATATAAACTAGGCTTAGCTTGTGGGAGTAACACTCAACGTACGTTGTTCTCTCTATTCATTGCCGTTCAGCTCCTCCCAAAATTTCATACCAAAAACAAGTCACGCAGTATCAAGATGACAAGTAAATGAGTGTCGGTGCATCTCCCCGAGTATATGATTCGGATGAATGAGAACCCCCAAAGGATGCAGATTAAAATATGCCGATGATATATCTCAGTACATATAACAAAACACATAATTTTTATTTATGAGAAAATATAAATGCAAATGGGAAATGAATAGTTTAGCTATCTAATATAAGAGAAACGCACACGGGATGATATGCAGAGCGATAGTATCAGCAGATATACTGAGTGACTTACCTATAAACCTGATAAACTAGCTAGCCTTTTAACTCTTCTGTCATGTGTGGTTTTGCAAATGTCATTAACATCAATATTGAGACATATTATATTTTATCGCTATGATTATGAGTCTATAGATATTGATAACTCTGCGATAGAGTTTGTTGTAATTCATATTCCAGATCAAATTGGGGATGCGATGGCCATTTATCCCATCATACGATCGCTGGAGTTACATCAACTAAAGCATTTGTTAATTGTATCATCTACGATAAATAAACCTGTATTTGAATCCCTTAATTTGGGTCATACGAAATTGACAATAATAAGTATGACAATGCAGGACTATGCCAGTAAAGATGAAATACAAGAAGTGGCAAAAAACATAAAAGCGCAATATGGCACCCCGGATATCTGTATTGAGGCAATGCGCAAGAAAAACCGAAAGACAATGTTATTCATCAGCAAACTGAGGGCGAAGACTAATTTTCAGGTCGTGGGCTTAACGATGAAATGTTATTCCCCAATATGTAAAACCGCCTCAAGAACGGATCAGGAACTTCGTGCGCCAGTGACGATGACTTGGTCAACATTGATGAGAGACGCGGGATTTCCTGCCGTTAGACCAATGTTCGAATTTCCGCTTAATGAAGAGGTGTTAATTGAAGTACGTAATGAAACCCGTTCGTTAGAGGATTATATTGCAATTAATTTAGAGGGCAGTGTGCAAGAACGCACTTTTTCACTCCCTATTGCCAAAAAACTAATATCGCTAATCAAAAATGAGACCGATATACCGATTGTCATCGTTCATGGACCTAAGGGTGTTGATAATGCGGTTAAATTAACTGAATCATTTGAGGGTGTTTACCATCTCTCTTTATCTCCATCATTAATGCGTTCTGCTGCCGTGATCAAGGATGCGTTTCTAGCAATAACGCCAGACACATCCATATTACATATGGCTAGTGCATATAATACGCCAGCTATTGCTGTTTATGCCGATTATAAAACACGCTGGCCTGCCATGCAGGATATTTCAGAGACGATTGTAGTAGGTAAAGACATTGATCATATCAATCTGGATGAATTCAAAAAAACGCTGAGGAACATTGTATCAAGGATCAACAACCAGATTTCATCAAAGCACTAACTTATATCTCAAATAATTCGGGTTGCGTTAATGTAGTAAGTGAGAAAATCCAGTTAGCTGAGATTGCAATTTAAACTCAGCCAGCTTGCTATTTATAAGCATCTAAAACGGAACGCCTCTACCTGTCGGGTAGAGTAAATGCTGAGACAACCCTACGCGCTGGCTAATAAAAAGCCGTACGCAATCGATTGATTTGAAATTGTATCTAGCTATATAACCGACTCATAATGTCCATATCAAGTCTGCATTTGAACCTTCTTTTAGAAAATCTACTTGCCTTATCCCCTTCGGCGAAGCAGCGATTTTTACCGTTCTGGCCAACTGCTGACCTCTTTGCTGAAACCCTGGTCGAATACATGCACAGGGCAAAATAGAAAAACTGGGCATTAGTTCGGTATTATCTTTTTTAGTACCCCATATCGCGCCATTAGCCATAAAAATGACAGACACAACGCATGGATCACAGTGTTCAATACCCAATTCCTCGCCCATAAATCAAATGTCACAAACTGACTCACTGCTAAAACGACATACACATGCAGGATAAAGACATACAGAGAGTTCTGTCCCAACTGAATAAAAAACCAACCTGCCAATTTATTAATAGGCCCCCAGAAATAGGTCAAAACAAGGTAAACGGAGACAATCAAGCAGGCATCATTCAAAATTCTCAGTGGACCCAACTCATTTTTTCCAGCAAAGTTATGATAAAGCCAGTCAAAATTTTTGGCGGGGATCACATGCAGCATTAGGACGCGTGGCATAAATGGATTCGTATGGTTTTGGGCGATAAACATCATAGCAACAGCAATCAACACCATACAAAACATAATCCCCCTTCCGACTTGTGTTCTGGCTAGAGAAAGCAGCTCATCTTTGTACCATCCACAACACATTCCTAGCACATAGATAAATTGCCAAGCCATTAGTGGAAACGCAAAGTCGAACTCAGCTGAGAGCAGGTGCTCTCGAGTGATTTGAAAATAGCCGTAGGCCATTAGTGAAATACTAAGCAAAATCACAACTCGCTGAGAATATAACATCCACAGAAAAATGGGGCTCAGTAACAACAGATAAAAATACAACCCGAGTATTTGTGACTGATGAGGGCCAATCTGTAAAAAGATAATTTCATTGTACCATGCTTCTTTTACCTGCTCGCTCACAGGGTACATCGCGTATGCTTCTCCAGAATAGCGATCGATGAAATGCGTTAATTCGAAGGTATCAATAAAAGTGAAATGCCTGAAAATAAGAATAGTGAGGATAATAACTATATTCACCATATATAATGTCGCAGCCCGTCTGATCAGAGAGTACGACACACTTAACAACGACTCAGCGTATAATTGTCGGCGTTTAAGGAAACCCAGCATAAACCCAGATAGAATAACAAATCCTTCCGCCCCAGTAGTAAGACCAAACCGTTCCCAAGTGATCACATTAAAGGCAGACAAAATCTCTACATGGGCGACAACCATCATCACAAGAGCTATGCCACGGAGCATATCAATACGTAAATCACGCTTCCCTTCTGATACATAATGTAAGCCCGACATAGGACGTAAGATGGTATCATGTGCATTCATGAGAAGACCCTGTTTTGATTCCGATTCTCAGTCAGAGGGATGACTATCGGATTATTGCATCAGAAAAATAATCCTAAAAATAACTATTCGCGTTTTTCTTTTCCTCTACAGCATTTTGAAAAAACGTTCTATTTTATAATTAACGTTCCTTCCTTGCATATCCTTTACCCTTGTCTAGACTCTATTTTTATAGCATGAGTATAATATGGATATGACATGGCAAATTTTTATTTTTCATGTTTTGAAAACAGAACGCCACCTCCTCCCATGAAGAACAATGCGGCCATCGAGTTTACTTGGCAGGTGTTATCTGTCGTGGCCATCGTTGTCGGTATAAATTACATTCGATGGCGCTGGATGGAATCATTAAATTATGATGCTCTGTGGTATGCAGTTCCCCTTGTTATGGCCGAAACATTGGCTTTTATAGGCACAATCCTCTTTACGATTAATCTCTGGCAGGTCAGGGACATTGAGAAAAAATCAGCACCAAGCTGCATTTCTCAATGTCTTGAGCCAGAACTGAATAGCGTTCAGCGACCGATCAAAGTGGATTTATTTATTGCCACCTACTCTGAAGATACCGAGTTAGTCAGATTATCGATTCAGGACGCCAAACGTGTCACCTACCCTTTCCCGATCGAGTATAAAATCCACGTGCTTGATGACGGTAAACGCCCAGAGATGCGCAGGGTGACAGAGCAGGAAGGCGTCAATTATTTGAGCCGAGAAACCAATATTGGTTTTAAGGCCGGTAATTTGCGCAATGGTATGGAGCACACCGACGGCGATTTTATTGTCATTTGCGATGCAGACACTCGCGTTTTCTCTTCCATCTTAACCAATACTCTGGGTTATTTCCGCGATCCGGCCGTCGCCTGGGTTCAGACCCCCCAGTGGTTTTACGATCTTCCCGCAGGAAAGCGCCTGCCCACCGTACTGCGGAAAAAATTTGGCCGACTGGGCCAAACATTTGGCTGGTTAGTGGAAAAAATGGTGGGGCCACTCACCGTCGGCAGCGACCCTTTTTTTAACGATCCTCAGATGTTTTACGACGTCATACTGCGGCGCAGAAACTGGGCGAACGCCGCGTTTTGTTGTGGAGCTGCATCGATCCATCGGCGAGAAGCCATCATGCAGAGCGCATTGCGGCATTACGCCCATACGGTGGAATCAGAAATTACGCGTTTTACCCAGCAAGTCCCAGACAGCACCCTGCGGGAAGAATTACGTCAAGCAATGAAAATGCATGTTGCATATGATACAGAATTGACTCCGTATAAATTCCATGTCTCTGAAGATATCTATACTTCTATTCTACTACACGGCGATCGTGAGCATCGCTGGCGCTCGGTAATGCATCCTGATGTTGAATCAAAAATGTTATCGCCGCAGGATCTATTAACCTGGATGATCCAGCGTTTTAAATATGCGGCGGGCTCGCTCGATATCCTGTTGCACGACACGGTATTCCGTAACCGAAACATTAAACTGAGCATTCCACAGAAGCTGATGTACGGCACCACTTTTTGGTCGTATCTCGCCTGTCTGTGGAATACTGTTTTTTTGATCTCGCCCCTGATTTATCTTTTTACCGGCATACCTCCGGTGTCAGCTTACTCCACCCCCTTTTATCTTCACTTTATGCCGTTCTTTCTGTTCTCAGAGTTGGCTTTTATGTTCGGCACCTGGGGGATTTCGGCATGGGATGGGAAATCGTCGTATCTTTCACTGTTCTCTATGAATCTCCGTGCGCTGGATACGGTTCTACGCGGCGAAAAAATCAAATTCCATGTCACGCCTAAAGAACGTCAGCAGGGTAATTTCCTGACGTTGGTAAAACCTCAGTTGTGCATTATCACTCTGACGCTGATGGGCCTAATATGGGGCGGACTACAACTCTATCTTGGCAACGTTACAGACCCCTCCGGCTATATCATTAACATTTTCTGGGGTGGTGTGAACATTGTCGCCATGCTGCCCATGATCTTAGCTGCGTTATGGCGTCCGGAAGAGAATGAATCATCCCCTGAGCAAGGGGAGGCTTAAGATGTCATGGAAATTGAACCTGTTGCGGGCACGCAGCTATGTTGCCGTAATAATTGGCTTTTTGATTGCTTCTGGAGTGGTTTTATATGTTGAAACACATATGCCACAAACTAAGCCTGTACAGAATGAGTTAACGCTAAGCCATGATTTCCCTGACCTGCCTGAACCTAGGGCGTTAACTCTGAATGAGGCCATCTGGGCGCGTATTGCCTGGCAGTATTTTGTTAATAACGTGCAGCCTACTGGGTTGGTCAACAGCATTGATAAGCAACCTTACTCCACGATGTGGGATACAGGTAATTACCTGATTGCGATAATCAGCGCTGAACGACTCGGTATTATTTCACATAATGAGTTAAACGACAGGATACGTTCCGTGCTGGCTGCACTTTCCTCGCTACCGCTTACGAATGGAAAGCTACCCGCCGTTTATTATGATGCCCAAAAGCTAATTCGACTCCACAGCTTGGATCAAAACGAGAGTCAACCAGACTGGTCCGCTGTCGATATCAGCCGGCTGCTGATGTCTCTGAACATCAGCGCATGGCTTTACCCAGAACATGCCCCTGCCATCAAACAACTCACACGGCGCTGGCACTTTGATGCTCTTTTCGTCCAGCGGGAACCGGAAAAAAGCCTGAGCTTCCGTGAGCCAAAAACTTGGCAGCTAATCTCACAGGATAATCGCCAAAGCTACGGTTACCAGCTCTATGCACTTAACAGCCTGCGCAGAACCAGTATTCTGGCGGGATTGGTACTCAGCACCTCTTTCCCTTCGCAGCATGTGCTCAACATCGACGGCGTCAGTATTCCTTATGACGGTATGGTGAATATTGGCAAGCTCGACCATCCGGTCGTCTCAAACTTACCTTTCCTGCTCACGGGATTAGAGGTGGGCTTTGATATTAATTCAGCGGAAATGAGCTGGCGGATCATGAAAGTGCAAGAAAGCCGTTATAAAAGTACCGGCGATCTTGCCTATATGGGAACCGATTACGAAGAACGCGCTCCACAGTTTGAAAATGTGACGATTACTCCTCGCCATCCTGCCGTAGTTGATAATGCTCTCGGAGAAGTGAATGACGCCGCGCTGCAACTTTCTACTCGCTCCGTTTTTGGCTGGTATGCGCTATTTCGCACACCATGGAGCACGATGATGCGGCAACGGTCAATTGCGCTTTTTGAGCCAGGCCGGGGCTGGTACGACGGTATCGTCTCGGGCACCCAGCAGCGCAGCAATGTCATCAGTGCAACCACTAACGCCGCCGTTTTAGAAAGCCTTGTTTATCTCTCGCAAGGTCCTCTGTTTTGCCAAAACTGTATGCCGGCATCCTCTTCTTCAACGCCCACTGACGGCCAGAAGCCATAATATGTAATAAGGAGCTACTATGCACATCTATTTTTTAGTCAGGCCGTTTAGCGCGTGGCTCATCGCGATCAAACGGCTCCTGCTGGGGAGTTTGCTACTGATGGCGCTTCCGGCAGCGATGGGCGATACCCAGCTTCCTGCTGCGGGGTATCCACAGCGTCACGGAGAACTGACCGCCCGTGAACAGAGTATCGCGAACAAAGCATGGTCCTATTTCGTGACCAATTACCAGCCGACCACTGGGCTGGTGAACGCCGTAAATAATTATCCTTCCACAACTATGTGGGACAGTGCCTCTTATCTGGCTGCGCTCACCGCGGCCCGCGAGCTCGGTATAATTAACAAAGAGACGTTTGATCAGCGCTTGATTAAGTTCCTTGGAACCCTCAACACGCTTCCGCTTTTCCAGAATCAAATTCCTAACAAGGCCTATAACACGATCAATGCCCAAAAGGTGGACTACCTGAACAAGCCTGGCGAGATTGGCTTTTCAGCTATCGACATCGGCAGAATGCTGTTATGGCTGAAAATTATTAAAGAACGTTACCCCGAATATGCGAATGATATCGACAACGTCGTGCTTCGCTGGGACTTCAGCCACGTAGTGGATGATTGTGGAACATTGTATGGCGCAGTTCTTGATGCCAATAAGCAACCGATGTACGTTCAGGAAGGACGACTAGGCTATGAAGAATATGCGGCCAGCGGTTTCCAGCTTTGGGGCTTCTCTACGTGTCAGGCTTCGCGTCCAGAGCCTTATCAACTTGCCGATATTTACTGCGTACTGGTTCCTTATGACTCTCGCGATCCTCGTACCAGCAGCCAGCATAACTATGTTGCCTCTGAGCCTTACGTACTACATGGACTGGAGATGGGGTGGGACACCAGCGACGATCGTTCTACGGATGCCAGTAAGCATAGCCATCCTTGGATGCAGGATTTCGCTAATAGGGTGTATCAAGTACAGGAAAACCGCTATCAGATCACCGGCAAGCTGACGGCGCGCTCAGAGCATCAGCTCGATAAAGCCCCTTACTTTGTGTATGACACGGTCTACTCCGATGGCTTTGACTGGAACACCATTACCGATAAAGGCGAGTTTGTACCTGATATGGCTGCTATTTCGCTAAAAGCCGCGCTGGGTATGTGGAGTCTATGGCAGTCGCCCTATACCGATCGGTTGTTTGACGCCATTGAAAATGCGAATGAAAAAGACAAAGGCTATTACGAAGGTCTTTACGAAAATGGTAGTGGTCCTATTCATGAATTCACCGCCAACAATAATGGGATCATGCTGGAAGCTCTACTGTTCAAAAAAGAGGGACGTCTTCTTAAATTCAACACCAACAACCAGGCAGATGCTAAATATGCACCGTCTCTGTGGGATAAGACTTTAGTGAATGTGTTTGATGACAAGAATTCGCCGTTCAACCGTCCCTTTATTCAGCCTGATATGAATCTGAAAACATGGTGTCAGCAAACTGGCATCGCCTTACGTAATGCACCGTCATGCAAGGCCTGCAAATGTCCGCAGTGTGACATTAACGCACCTGTGAAACTGCCTCCGGTGGCAACATCATGCTTAAAACAATAACGCTTATTCTCTCTGTTGCATTCGCGATTACGGTTACCGTGCTGATGAGCCTACTGGCGCGTTCCGAGGCGCCTATGCTATTCACAGGAAAAGCACTTTCCAGCGAGCAACTTCTGTGGGCAAAGACTGCGTGGCGTTATGTACAGAACAATACTCAGCCAGATTCAGGGTTAGTCAATGGTAAAGACCGGTATCCCGTCACTTCGCTCTGGAATATCGGGGATACACTCATTGCCCTTACCGCGGCAAGAAACCTTAATATCATCAGTCAGATTGAATTTGATTCGCGATTATCTGCGCTACTGACGACCCTTGCCAATCTCCCACTGACGCCCGCCGGAACACCTGCGTCATTCTATAACACCGTAGATGGCTCTCTGAACACCCAGCATCCTGCCGCTACCCAAGCACAGGATCTCGCTCGCCTGCTGGTTGGTATGCGAATGGTCATCGGCTATTTTCCTGAATACCGCACGTTTGTCGAACGTTCTATTATGCGCTGGGACTTTTGCTCTGTCGTCAACCAAGAAGGATTGCCCCTCGACGGACAACAGCAAAATAATCAATGGGATACGCAGGTTATCGACGATACTGAATATTCCGATTATAGCCGCGCAGCATTCGCTCTATGGGGATTTTCCCCCTCCCAACAGGCGTTGCCCTTTAAAACAGCGATCCTGTTTGGGTTACCGATTGACTATACGACACGCGATCCACGTCTGAGCGAAACGCCTGCTGGCGTTGAAAGCACGCCGTATATACTGACCGGAATAGAACTCGGATGGACGATGCCGGAGGGGGCGACATCCACCAATACACGCATGGAAAACCGTGCAAAGCTGGTGTATCAGGTACAGGAAATTCGCTGGCAAAAAGACAAAATCCTAACTGCGCGCTCTCAGTATTCCCGCTCAACCGCTCCGTGGGAAGTCTATGACAGTATTTTTTCTAATGGTTACCCTTGGAATACGCTCGCCGATAACAATCGTTATATGCCAGAACTGGCGCTTCTTTCGACTCGCGCAATTTTCGGCCTGTGGGCACTTTGGGATACGCCGTTTACCAACGCCTTGATGCAGCTTGGAAGCCTGCATCGTGATATTGAGCATGGATGGTTTGAAGGCCGATACGAAATTAGCGGTGGCTACAACCACACCTACACTCTAACGACAAATACTCTGGTTCTGGAGGCGCTGCTCTTTAAGAGCACCGGCGCCCCACTCATCAAACCGGTGCGTCACGGAGGCTATCTTGATACCCGGATGAAGGACATTTTTAACTGGCCGCGCCACTGTCTGCCGGCAGAGAGACATCCGCCGGCTATTAAGCAAGGGGGATTAAATGGGGATTAATTACGAAGAGTTATTCAATAACAGTTATGCCCGAATTTTGCCCAACGATAAAGGAGATCGTTTTTTTACCCATTTCTATACATTATTTACCAAAAGCTCTGATGATGAGAAATCTCCGCTTTCCGTAGCCCAACGCCTAGACAAACAAAAAATCATCTACAAAACCTTTTTCTATATGCTTTCCGTCGCCAATACACATATTGTCGCCGACTATCTGGTGCAAATAACACGGGAAAGCAATCCGCAAAATATCAACTTACCCCCTTCCGCCTATGCACTATGGCGCAGGGCGGTACTGCAAACCGTTAGGGATCTCGACCCAAAATGTGATGAAGAAATAATAACCGCATGGGCGATTATCTTAGCGCCCGGTCTTGAGTTTATGCGCCGGCAGGCTGAGCTTTTCCATAAACCTCCCACTCAGGAGGGGTCCGCATGATAAGCCATAAGCAACTGCATGCCGCGCTAAACGCGCCAAATGTCGCAGTGGCCATTTATGATGAGCAGGAAAAATTACAATACTGGAACAAACGTATTATTGAGTACTACCCTGCTCTGGCAGATTGGCTGCATCAGGGGGTTCAGCTCACCGACGTCCTCCGTATGTCGCTAGATATCGCTTACCCGACTAGACATGCCGAAAGTAAAAAAAGAATGATGACCTCGATGCTGGCTAACTATCGACGGAATAATCATTATGAAGTCAGACGAGTGACCAAACGCACACTTTATATTCAATATCAGCGGACGCCCGAAGGCGGTATTATCAGTACACATACCGATATCAGTCGGTATGCCGATGTCATCAAAAATATACACCATCTGCATAGCGATTTTATTCTGGCAGCAGAAACCTCACATATTGGCATCTGGGATTGGGAATATCTCACAGATGAGTTACAAGTGAATGAGGCATTGCTATTACTCTTGGGTATTCAACGTGAAGCACCGGTTCTGACGAGTGATTTATGGACTAAAGCCTTCCATCCGGAAGACCTTACCCACTTTCATCAGAGTATTCATCGCGCAATGCGGGCAGTACTGCCTATTTTTACCTGCGAAATGCGTGTACTACGCGCCGATGAGACCTATGGGTGGGTGCTAATTCAAGGGCAAATCGTGAGCCTGAGCTTGCAGGGGTCTGCGCAAAAAGTCATTGGTACTTTGCAGGATATTACCGAGCAAAAAAATGCCGAAGCCGCTTCCCGGCAGGCAGTTGAAGCAGCAAAAGCGGCAAATCAAGCTAAAAGTGAATTTCTGGCCAATATGAGCCATGAAATTCGGACTCCAATGAACGGTATTCTAGGAATGACTCAACTTTGCCTAGAAACTGACCTGACTCCCGACCAGCGTGACTATATTAATATGGCGCACAGTTCAGCCAGCGCCTTACTGAATATCATTAATGAGATTTTGGATTTTTCTAAAATTGAAGCTGGGAAACTCACCTTAAACACTGAGGATTTCGCCATTCGCCCACTCATTCAGGAAATTACCCGGCCATTAATGCCGAAATTCTCTGAGAAAAACATTGAGTTGTTGGTGGATATTCATCCTGATGTGGCCATTGAGATTCATGGTGATCCATTAAGGTTACGGCAGGTTCTGACCAATCTGATCGGAAATGCACTGAAATTCACCCCTCACGGCGAAGTCGTATTACGTATTTTCCCAGTACCTGAAACCCCCTCCAGACTTAAATTTAGCATTCAGGATAGTGGCATCGGCATACCTGTAGATAAACAAAAAGTTATTTTCGAATCGTTCAGTCAGGCTGATAATTCGACGACCCGAAAGTACGGTGGTACCGGATTGGGTTTAACCATCTCCTCCAGATTGGTGGAGAAAATGGGCGGTGAGTTACACTTAACAAGTCAGGTTGGCCAAGGGAGTTGCTTTTCCTTTTCTCTGCCCGTTTTACCTGGTGTTCACAAGAAACTATTGTCCTGGCCTCCAACACTTTCGGGCATTGATATCTTAGTCGTGGATGATAATGACACCAATCTGCGACTGCTCTCGGAACTATTGCGGAACATGGGGCTTAAACCCATCACCGCAAATTCGGGAAAAGAAGCCTTGGATATCATGAATACCAGACCTCTGTTCCCGCTGGTGCTACTGGATGCGCAAATGCCGGAAATGGATGGTATGGCACTGGCGCTGGAAATTATGTCCACTCCAGCTCTGCGACAAAGCAAGTTAATCATGCTCAGCTCAACGGGAAACCGCATCGACAAAGATGTGCTTAAAAAAGTGGGCGTGTCTTTCTTCCTCACAAAACCAATTGATGCAAAAGAACTCTTTGAAACCATGGTGCTGGCGGTTTCGCCAATGTCTCAGACGCCGAGTGTCAAAGACAGCGCTCGCCCTCTCCCAACCACATCTGTTTTAACATCACCGCAATACCATATTTTAATCGCTGAGGATAACTTGGTAAATCAGAAGCTGGCGCTTAACTTCGTAGGTAAATTAGGACACAGCGCCGACCTTGCCGGTAATGGTCTGGAGGTAATTGAAAAGCTAGGAAACTCACGCTACGACGTTATTCTAATGGACTTACAGATGCCTGAAATGGACGGCGTCGAAACGGTCGCGACCATTCGGCAGGCAGAAGAGCGACTACCTGCAGGCGCAGAGCGACAGCCTATTATTGCAATGACGGCTCACGCGATGAAAGGAGATAGAGAACGCTGTCTTCAACACGGTTTTGATGGCTATATTTCTAAACCGATTCGTCTGGAGCTATTACACAAAGAGCTCGATATGGTCATGACCGCAGAAGCGCCCGCACTTCCTGCATTCGACTTGCAGGCGGCGCTCGCCCAGTTAAACAACGACCGACATCTGTTTAACGAGCTAGCGGTGATGTTTATTGATGAGTTACCCCACCTGCTGGCAGAAATTAATACAGCAATTAACGGGCGGTCCTTCGGTAATATTCGACAAAGTGCACATCGTTTTAAAGGCGAAACATTGCATTTTGTCTGCAAACCTCTGGAAAACTGCCTGAGGGCCATTGAGATGGCGGCCATCGAACTCGCTATCGATACGATTACTCGCGAACACCTGCAACTCGAATCATTATGCCATCAACTGCGTGTTGAGCTGCTTGCGGTGGTGGAGGAAAAATGAAACGTGGAACATTATGTGTCACCTTACTGCTTTTGGGTTGTACAACGCACACAGCCCAGTTCACATCACAGGACACTCGCTCTCTTGATGGTCAGTGGCAATATCATGATGCGAACCCGCCCTTTGACGACGTTACGCAGGTGACGGTCCCGTCTCAGCAGTGGAAAACCATTACCGTGCCAGCAAACTGGTACAGCGCAGGTGTCGCTCATCAAGGTGCGCTTTGGTATTCCACTCACTTTACGTCCCCAGAATTGGGTGTCGACCAGATGGCTACACTCATTTTTAACGCCGTCGATTATCAGGCTGATGTCTGGATTAACAAACAGTTTATCGGTCAGCATATAGGATATTTCCAGCGTTTTCAGTTCGATATCACCGATACATTGCAACAACAAAACGATCTGCTGGTTAAAGTAAATAGTCCTTTTGAAACCCCAGGTAGCATCTGGCCATTGCATAAGCAAGCTATTAAAGGGGTATTATCTCAGCACGATACCCGTCCTGGAGGCGCTTGGTCAGCACAGGCTCAAGATGCAAATTCAGGAGGTATCTGGCAACCCGTAACGCTTCACCTTAGCCGGGGTGCAGTTATTGATAACATCACCGCCATACCAGACTGGCGTAACGGACTTGATAACCCCGTACTCAATGTTCGCCTCGATTATCGTGTGAATCGCCCGCGCGAGGCATTGCTCTCGTTACGTCTAGTGCCGCTTAATTTTACGGGTAAGCATTATGAATACACTCAGCATATCAACCTGCTTGGTTCTAGACAAAACTCCATGCCACTTTCTGTTTCTATCCCGATGCCTCACGCCAGACTTTGGTGGCCTTACGCCTATGGAGCGCAAAATCTCTATCGTATAGAAGCGACATTCTCTGATGCCGAGGGAATTATGGACCATAAGCAGAGCCAGACAGGACTGAGGGAAATTCGCTGGGCTTCAGAGAACCATGCATGGATGCTTAATGGGCATCGTCTGTTTATTAGAGGAACCAATTATATCGGTTCCCCTTGGTTGGGCACGATGACCCGATCTCTCTATCGTCGGGATCTGCAATTGATGCGCGATGCCAACATTAACGCGGTGAGGGTACATGCTCATGTAGCAAGTCAGGCATTTTACGATCAGGCGGACGAATCCGGTATGCTGGTATGGCAAGATATGCCGTTGCAATGGGGGTATGACAACAGCGCCGCCTTTGCATATGAGGCTTCGCGTCAGGCTAAAGATTTACTGCAGCAATGGGGAAATCATCCGTCAGTGATTGTTTGGGCGGGGCAAAACGAACCTCCGTTTGACTCCCCGTGGATGAAACAGCGCTTTTCAGACTGGACACCAGACCTAAACCGACCATTAGCCGAAAGTGTCGCCACCACACTGAGTGAGGATCCGAGCCGGATAATCCATCGCTGGTCATCAGTGAACGAACACTACTGGCAAGGATGGTATTTTGGCGTACCGACCGATTTTCTCAAAGCGGCTCAAAGCAGCATTATCAGTGAGTTTGGCGCCCAAGCACTACCCAGGATTGAGACATTACGTACAATTATTCCGGCGGACAAAATGTGGCCTGCCACATCTGCGCCAGACGACCCTGGTTGGGATGTGTGGAAATACCATGATTTCCAGCCAGAAGAGGCTTTTGGGATAGCCAAATTATCGAGAGGGCGTACGCCAGAGGAATTTATTTCTAACACGCAAAATTATCAGGCAGATGTGATTCAGTTGGCGGCAGAAAGCTATCGCCGACAACGTTATCAACCGGTTGCGGCGCTTTTTCAGTTTATGTTTAGCGAAACCTGGCCATCAATTAACTGGGCCGTCGTCGATTACCGACGCATCCCCAAGAAAGGATATTTTGCCTTACAGAAAGCCTACCAGCCAGTGCTCCCGTCCATTGAACCCATTACTCTCACCTGGTATCCAGGAGAAAGTGGCAAAATCGGACTGTGGGCGATTAATGATCGATGGCTGAACTATCGTGGTGCCAGACTGAGTTGGGTCGTGTTACAAGGGGGACATGAATTAGCGCGGGGGAGCTTGGGGTTGGATCTCCCTGCGGACAGCGGCCATAAAGTTACGGAACTGTCGATTGTACCGCATACAGGAGCCCCTCTACTCCTCGTGACTGAACTCAAGGACAATGCCGGTTATACATTAGGAGAGAACAGCCGTTATTTTTCAGTAACGCTTAAATAAACCGGCAGGCGTTTTCTGCAAGGGCACTATGCGCTTACACATGTTTAATTAGGATAAGCTCATTGCGCCCTTCATGAGAACGATATCTTACACAGTCCATCATGGCAAAAATCAGCTTCAGGCCAATTCCATTCTCCGACCAAGTCGCCTGCTGATGTTGATCAGGTGCTGTGAAAGATTTTGAACCTCTTTCTAGATCATGCAACATTGCTTGAGGTATCGGTTTTCCAAAATCAGAAAGAACGATCTCTATGCCGCTTTCTGTGTAAGATAATGTAACTCCAACATACTGGTCAGGATCATGGTTTACACCATGTCTGACAATATTGCTGAATGCTTCGCAGGCGGCTAACTCGATTTGATACACCACGGCAGGATCAAATTCAAATTGAGTGATAAATTGCTGTATGTTGCCACTCAGAACGCCAAGATTCTCAAGTGATGTGGGTAAGCGAAATACCGTGTTGACTTTTTCCATCATTATCCACCGAAAAAGCGCTGTGATATCAGCGCATCAACATCTGCAAGGCATCCTGACGATTATCTTGAATAGAAAAAATACGATCCATTCGGGTAAGTTGAAAGAGGTTATGTATATTGCTGTTGAGTGAACACAACACCAACTCCCCCTTGCCGTTTAAACTCTTGAGTATTGATACCAATGCGCCAAGACAGCTACTATCAATAAAATCGACGTGGCTGAAATCCAGCAATACATTTTTATTGTTCTGCCCGATAACCTCAAGCACTTGCTGTTTGAAGGTCAGTGCAACCGAAGCATCCAGTCTGCGAATCAAGGGAACAACAATCTCTACGCCATTTTCACTGTGCATTTCAAAGTTCATGATCGTCCTCAGTATTTATTCCAGAAATTACGCAATACGTTCTATCGCCACTAATGAAATATCATCATTAAAAAACCGTGAAAATTCTGTGCGCGCCTGAACATTAGGCTGACACCAGTGGATAAGAGTATCTTCAACTATTTGAAACAGTTCATCTTTATCTTTATCACGCAAATCGATCATCATTTTTTGTAACCTTGCCTCACCATATAACTCTCCATCCTGATTCTCACATTCGCTAATCCCATCACTGTATAAATAGAGACGGTCACCTGACTCAAGTGAGAAATCACAACACTGGTATTCTGAATCTTGAAAGAGCCCCACGGGTATCCCTCCTCCACCGACAGAAACAAGCTCCCCGTGTTGACGAATAATAAAAGGGGTTGGATGTCCTGCTTGGCAAAGCGATCCTTTCCCCGTTCGGGTATCAATCAGCCCGTAAATTAGCGTGAAATAGCTGGTAATATCCTCATTATCCAGACAGAACCGCTGATTTAACGCGGCGACAACCTCATGCGGCGGTACAATTTGCCCTTCAACAATTAATAATCGTTCATTAATCCGCCCAGAAAGAAACTCTCGGGACACGGCCAATGACAGCATCGCTGCACTCACCCCATGGCCAGCGACATCAATGCTATAAAATGCGATGTGATGCTTATCAAGCATAAAATAATTCAATAAATCACCGGATACATAGGCCGAAGGCAAAAATATCCAGTCAGCTTGGTACCCCTCAGAATTCAGTGTAGTTGCTGGTAGCACACTACGCTGTAGGCGAGCTGCCGCTTGCAGGTCTTGTTCGATTTGTTGATACGCAGTGCTCAAACGCTGGTTTCTCACCTCAAGCTTATTTTCCAACATCAAGATACGCTCTGCGACATGTAATCTGGCGCGAAGCTGGCTTTGATGAATCGGCTTTGATAAAAAATCATCCGCACCGGACTCCAGTCCTAACACTAAATCATCTGTGGCTTGCCGGGCCGTGACCAAAATAATATAAATGTAGTGACCGTAGTCGTGCTGTCGAACTTGTCGACATAATTCTCCACCGTCTATTTCCGGCATTTCCCAATCGCTTATCACCACATTGATATTGTTTTCATTCAAGATCGTCAGTGCATGCAGGCCATCCTGAGCTTGTAAAACATGGTATCCCCACTGGCTGAGGATATTCGACAATAAATGCCGATAACTTTTCGAGTCATCGACAATCAAAAGCGTTAATTCGTTTTTTTGTTCCGTACAGTCAGTCACAGTTTATTCATCCTAGAAAGGGAGTGTCCAACTCACATTGATTGTCCCACGCCGAAAATTAGCATCGGGACTGCCTCGCCAAGGGTAACGAGTCCCCGTATAGTTATCATAGTGCACCGACAGCGCCCCAGGAAGGTAACTGGAGACATAACCGAAACTGTAGGTATAGTCATAATCCCAAGGCTGTTGCTGCTGACTATCGGGATAATAAAAGGCGGAGACCCGTAAAAAATAATGTTGCGATAAGGTATAACCACAGCTTGCCAGAAAACTATTTTTCCCTCTCTGAACTGAGTTATCAGAAAGAGAATAAAAACGCGGAACATAGCTATAACCAAGCTGGCATATCAGTGCATCCTCTTTATTAATAAGAAGATGTTCTTCAACAGCCTGAGGTAATGCGAACTTATAGGCAAATGTCCATGTCCCTTGCTCAAATCGAGTACGTTGTGCATCTTTCGCAGGATAAAAATAGTTGTTGTCACTATAATTTCCGTACACAAGGCTAAACGTGTCGGGATGCCAATCGTCGTAACCAAAGCTATAAACAAAGTTGGTACTGTATTTACTCACTTCTTGGATAGGTGCTCGGGCAGTAATGTTGGCAAAAAAGTAACTCAGCGGCGAGTACTGCATACTCAATAAAGCACGCTGATTATATCTGTCATGTATCTCATAGCTGTTTTCCCCAGTAGGAACCTTAACAAGCTCTTGATCCAGAGTCGTACTGTAGGTTAATGCCGTCGAAAATGATGACTCACTTCCCGAAAACAAACGCGCCCACGGACTCGTGAAAACCCTCACTGCAGGTTTATTTGGCGTGATATTTTCAGTAGCCCATGCGGGACTCCCAATCTGGAAAATACCAATAATAAAACAACTCCTTAATAGGGTTTTCATTTCAGCAGTTTATTCCCCAAATATCCTTTGCATATCCCTGAATAGTTCTGTCACTCGAAAACTCCCCCATTCTGCTAATATTTAACAATGCTTTCTGATGCCACCGTCGCGGATGTTCAAAATCCACCATAGCCTGCTGCTGTGCCTTACAGTAGCTACCAAAATCCAGCAGATGACAATAATTATCAGCCGTTGTCAGCATATGATGTAACGGCGCAAAAAGATCTCGGTCGGCGGTAAATACACCCGAAATAAGTGTATCCACGATAGGTGCAATTTGCGAATTACCCTGCTGATAGACACGATTATTATCGTCATAGCGTCGGCTTTTATTGATATCTTCAGAAGTCGCACCAAAAAGATAGAAATTCTCACTCCCCACGGCATTACGGATTTCAATATTGGCACCATCATACGTCCCGATCGTTAATGCGCCATTCAGCGCAAATTTCATATTACTGGTTCCTGATGCTTCAGTACCCGCGGTCGAAATCTGCTCCGAAAGATCGGTTGCCGGAATGATGCATTCGGCCAACGAGACTTTGTAATCCTCTAGGAAAACAACTTTCAATTGTCCAGCTATATATTGATCGCTATTGATTTTTTTGGCCACAGTATTAATCAACTGAATAATGAGTTTTGCCATGTGATAGCTAGGCGCCGCTTTGCCTGCAAAGAGATGTACTTTGGGCGCTATAGTTTTGCCGTTTTCTTTAATATCAAGGTAGAGAGAAATGACATGCAAAATATTCAGGAGTTGGCGTTTGTACTCATGAATGCGTTTTACCTGGCAATCAAACATCGCCATCGGGTCGAGCATAATTCCATAACGTTGTAAAACAATCTGGCTAAGCGCGGATTTGTTTTGGAATTTAATGGCGCGGATTTGATCGATAACGCCTGCGTCATCTGCCTTTTTCTCCAACTGGCGAAGCAAATGTAAATCCGTCGGCCATCTGGCGCCCAGTTGCTGATTCAAAAACGCGGCAAGATTTGGGTTAGCCTGCTGCAACCATCTGCGCGGCGTGATTCCGTTTGTCTGGTTAATGAATTTTTCTGGGGTAATAAAATAGAAATCAGGTACCAGATATTTTTTGATGAGCTCCGAATGGAGCATCGCAACGCCATTAACACGATGGCTACCGACAATGGCTAGATTTGCCATCCGAATGCGCTTGTCATTATCCCCCTCGAACAAAGACAAAGACGTCAACAAGTGGGGATAATCGGGCCAACGCGCAGCAACGTCATTAAGAAATCGATGGTTAATTTCAAAGATTATCTGCAAGTGACGCGGCAAGAGCTTTTCAAAAAGCGCTACCGGCCAGGTTTCCAGCGCCTCTGGCATTAATGTGTGGTTTGTGTAAGCACATGTATTTTGCGTGATATCCCACGCCTGCTCCCAAGGAAGGTTATATTCGTCTACTAATATTCGCATCAGCTCTACAACTGCTAATGCAGGATGTGTATCATTAAGTTGAATAGCCACATGCTGTGACAGTAGCGAAATATCTGTTTCAACTTCACCATATTCACGAAAAATATCGCGCAATGTGCAGGCCACGAGGAAATATTCTTGAGTGAGCCGCAACTCTTTGCCTGTCAGAATTTCATCAGCGGGATAAAGTATCTTTGAAATATTTTCAGAAGCAATTTTCTCACTGACCGCTTTTATGTAGTCGCCCTGATTAAAAATATGAATATTGAAAGAGTTGGAAGCAACAGCACTGTATAGCCGGAGTTTGTTCGTGGTACTGCCTCGGTAACCCGAAACGAAATAATCATTTGGGATACCGACGATGGTATTCCACCCCATCCACATAGGATTATAATTCCCATTAGCATCATTTGCGTGTTCAATGTAACCACCGATAGGGATCAACATCTGTTGCGTATGATGTTCAACCAACCACGGGGAATGCATTGAGTGCCAGTCATCCGGATGCTCTATCTGCTGCTCATCCTGAAATGATTGTCTGAACAAACCATATTCGTATTTGATGCCATGACCCGATGCGGCGATATTCAGAGTGGCCATAGAGTCAATGAAGCAGGCAGCTAAGCGTCCTAATCCGCCGTTTCCAAGTGCGGCATCCGGTTCTTCATCAAGAATGTTGTCGAAATCAAACCCGAGCTCATTGACAACCTGACGCATGTCGTTCAGCAAATTCATGTTCATCAGATTATTGCGCAATGACTGTCCGAGCAGAAACTCCATAGAGAGGTAATAAACGCGTTTTTTCTTTTTTACGCGTTGCTGCGCTTGGCTACAGAGAAATTGATCCTGTTGAAAATATCGAACTGCCAGCGCCACAGCATTAAATATATCGCCGTCAGTAGCCTTATTTAAGCTAACGCACAAGGTATATTTTAATTGTTTTTCGACAAGATCTCGTAAATCTCTGTTGGTGATAGGCATGTTGACCTCACTGAACTCCGCTGTATCTTTTAAGTACGCAGAACATAAGATATTGTTTTTTTTTCAAGTGTAGACTGAGATTTTCATCTTATACAATTTAGATCCACAATTAAGTGTCATACAGTTTTTGGACTGAATTAGTTAGAATTGAAACTATCGAGGGTTTTGTTGAATGAATCGAACTTTCAAGTGATTTGCAGCGCTGCTCCCTACAGAGATTCCAACATCGAATTCCGATGACAGCGCAAAAAAAAAAGCTCGCAATTTTTATGCAAGCCCTTGAATTTGTTGGTGGGTCGTGGCGGATTCGAACCGCCGACCAATTGATTAAGAGTTTTGATTACTATTATTACCCATCATTACTTTTTCAGTAAAATCAAGAAATTACAAGTTTGCCACCATCCCCATAATGACCTAAAATACCCTATAATTACCTATCTGAGGTATCCCCGAGGTATCCCCAGATTTTTTGGGATACTTTTTGGAGGTCATGATTTTTGCAAACTTTCAAATTCACCAAAGCCGCAATAAGCGATCTTCCCCCTGCCCCTGCTGGGAAAAGAACCGAATACGCTGATTCAGTCATAAATGGTCTAAGGCTGCGTGTAACACACGGTGGAGTGAAAAGCTTTTGCGCTATTCGTAAGCGTGACGGTAAGTTTATCCGTGTAACCCTCGGTCGCTTTCCAGATCTCCCCATAGAGCAAGCACGTGCGCTCGCTTCACAGGCGATTGGCAATGTGGCCACCACTCGAAAAAACCCTAACGAACAACGACGAGCAGATAAAAATCAGGCTGTTTTGCTATCTGAAGTCTTTGAGCAGTACAAATTTTCAAGAGCCGGTCGCCTATCGGAAAAAACCGCTGCTCATTATGAAAGCGCCTTAATTAATTTCTCCGGCGACTGGATGAAAAAGCCAATCGCTTATATTACCCGTGATCAGGTTGAATCCCGGCACAAGGGTATTACTGACGGTGGGATTTGGTTCGGTGGCGTGTCACCTCGCGCCAATGTCGCCACTGGTAGTAAGTCGCAGGCTGACCTATGGGCTCGCGTATTGCGTGCCGTTTATCGCTTTGCACATGACCATTACAGGGATAGCGAGGGAAACAGACTGTTGCCAGATCCCCCGACGATGGTATTGAGCAGTAAACGCAAATGGCATGGCACCACACGTAAAACAAGCCGTATACGCAATAATGAGTTATCACGCTGGCTATCAGCCGTAGAATCCGTCCGTGTGCAATCAATGGATATTAGGGATGATTTTGCGGTGTCTGTTTGTGATGCTTTAGACGTAGCGATATTTACAGGGCTACGACGCTCGGAAGTATTCGGGCTGGAATGGGACAGGGTTAAATTTGACGGTCGTTATTTTTGGATAGACAAAACAAAGAACGGGGATCCTCTAGAACTCCCAATAACCGATACGCTCGCAACTATCTTCCGGCGTAGATTATCGCTGCGTATCGATAATGAACCATACGTTTTCCCTGGTGCAAGGCGTGGGGTAATTCAAGAACCGCGTAAGGTTATCGCCAGAATCATTGATGCTACCAGCCCGAACAGGGAGCCTAAGTTATCTTTCACCTGTCATGATGCACGCCGTACTTTCGGAAGCGTGGCGGAGCTGGTGGGTGTTGGTCAATACATTCTTAAACGATTAATGAACCATAAAACGTTGCGTAGCGCTGATGTCACGCAAGGATATTTGCATTTTTCTGCCGATGAACTCTACGAACCCGCTAAAAAGATTGAACGCGCAATATTGGAACACGCAGGATTAGTAGAGAAAACAGAAAATATTAACAATCAGCTTTTATCTGTTCTTTCAGATATGAGTGATGAAGAAAAGAGAAAAATTTTATTCTCCTTATTCAATAGCACTAAAGGGGTTATGTAATGCTTAGTAAATACGATTGGTTGAATAAAGACCTTTTATGTGCTTTTTCTGACTTGCTAAAAATGGGTGAGCTGGCTGTAAATGCTGATATTTTTCTTGGGAAATTACTTGAAATTGATGGTGTTGATAATATTTTAAGGAAAATACAAACAAAAATTCAAATTCATCATCCTGATGAGGCTGATACCATACTCCTCTGGTATTTTTTAGATTTTTTATGGGTATATAATGGGCTTTTTTTTGAAGCTAACTTCATTACAAAAAAAGAAAGAGAAAAAAGTAAATTAAAAATAATCAAAGCTTGTGATTCCATTATCGAAAATATGCAAGCATTGGATACTGATAAGTTTACCGGAAGTGTTAAGTCGGAAAACCTTAGCGTGGTTAACTGCGTCGGTTTGCCGGCTAGAGATGAAGATTTATTAGTAATTATCAAAATACGTGATGTACTTGAAAGTATAAAGGAAATTTCCGAAATGGATTTACCTAAATCACTTACAAAAGTATCAGTAAGAGATGCTAAGTTTAATTACTTTTGCCGAGAGTTACTCTTGATAAACAATACATGGTTTAAATCTCCGTACTGGGAAAGTATATCTTTATTTGCATATTCTTTTATTGATGGGGCGCCAGAATCAAAAGATAGAATTACATCGGTGCGAAATGCTTGTGGGTTAACATCACTATCTAAATAGATAATGACACATGTATTTTTTGTGTCATTAAATTCTCTTCAACCCACCTGTAGTATGATATGCCTTAAAGTATGAAGATATACACAATGAATTAAATTCCGAAAAACGATGATAATTCTCACCATTGTTACCCATCAAACACTGTGAGGAATTATGAAGCTCATTCAATCAACCGATGCAAAACTAACCCGTCCAGAAGCCGCCGAGTATATCGGCGTTGCTCCCCGCACCCTTGCTAACTGGCACAGCTCAGGCCGAGTAAAAATCCCCTTCTACAAAGTTGGCAAGAAAAAAACCATTTACCTGAAATCAGATCTCGATATGTATATGGATTCAGTACGCCAATCGTAATGCTGCTGGATAGCAAGCCATAATAGTTTATTAGCAGGACATAAAAATGAAACCAATAGAAAAGCGGCCTAACGGTCAGGGGCTTCCCTACGCCCAAAATCAGGTAGGTAATATTTCGATTAATGACCTACCAGTCATTGAATGGTGCGGCGCTCGTGTCGTTACCACCGAAACCCTCGCTATGGGCTACGGTGTACCGGAAAATACGATCCGCAAGAACCTTTCCAACAACCGGACTCGCTTTGTAGAGGATGTGCATATTTTCACGTTGAAGAACGCGGCCTTAAAAGCGTTCAGGAACCACGTGAACGATATTCACTCGGTTAATAAACACACAACATCACTCATCCTCTGGACAGAACGCGGCGCTGCCCGTATGTCAAAAATCGTTGATACCGATGAGGCATGGGAGTTTTTCGAGAAAATGGAGGAAAGCTATTTTTCTCGTGGAAAGAACACCGATATAGCTACGCCGAAATTTTCCGATCCTGCCGCTGCAGCTCGTGCATGGGCTGACGAGTATGAAGCCAAAAACAAGGCGATTACTTACGTACACCGTCAGGCGCGATACATCGGGCATCTTGAAAACCTATTCACCGAGGGGTTAAGCCCCGTCCAGTTCTGTAAGCGGTTGAACGGCATTAACACCAGCAAGGTTAATGCTTTTCTCAAGTCTACAGGTTGGTTGTACGACGATCGCCAAAATAACCACCACTCCCGCTGGCGCGTGTATTCCTACGCCCGAGATAAATACCTAACAGAAACCTCTCACACGATAGCCAAACAAGACAAAGAATCTTTTGAAGCACATAAGCCCATTCTTTTGCACAAGGGGGCTGTGTGGCTGTACCGCAAGTATTTAAAGGGATCGCTACCGATGAAAAAGAATTGGGATGGGGTTTTTACTCACGATAAGGAACTGGAGGACGCTAAAAATGGTGATGGCCAATAAAACAAAAGCGGCCTTGCAGGGCCGCCAATGTAGAAGCGCTTATCAAATTCATAGCCAGCTTATCACGCAGTTCGATCACGTCAAGCGATGCTCAGACCTGAGCAACGGGAATAACTCGACAGTTACCGGATTTCCGGTATCGCTCCGTCTAGCTGGTGGTTGTCTCAGCTATATATCAGGCGATACAACGTCTCCAAAATTGTTTGGAGGCGTTTTCCCCGTAGTTTGTGATGCTGGAGTTTTAACCGCGCCGTTATTCGCCCCAACGGTGAAGTTGCTCCGAAGTTACGCAAAATGAGAGTCGATAGCAATAAGGCATGGCGATCGGCACTCAAGCGAGCGGGTATAGAAGACTTCCGTTTTCATGATCTGCGGCACACGTGGGCAAGTTGGTTAGTTCAATCTGGCGTTCCTATCTCTGCGCTACAAGAAATGGGCGGATGGGAGTCTGTAGAAATGGTTCGCAGATATGCGCACCTGTCACCGAATCATTTAACGGAGCACGCTAAGCAAATCGACGTTGTTTTTGGAGTTTACGGCACAAATACGACACAAGGGGAGATAGCGGAGCTGAAGGAAGTGATGTAACTAATTGATTCTGTTGGTGGGTCGTGGCGGGTTCGAACCGCCGACCAATTGATTAAGAGTGCGTAGAACTACCTTTTAAACCAGTAACTTACCGCATCTTACGCCGCTCACACGTCCCAAGATGGAAAAAGTTGTAAAACCATTGAAGATGCATGAAAACACTGTAAGTCCCAAATCTGTCCCAGAGAATTACCGCAGGCCACTCATGGGTGATCTGCGATAGTGCTCTCCAATCACATGCACGGGTTATCATCAAACTCACTCATCGACATGTCATTAACGACATAAGTCACCAC
>ERZ827496.1375-NODE-1375-length-29003-cov-9.097071_pt1 | contig 29003 bp, 35 predicted proteins | sample MGYA00519769_ERZ827496 | MGnify/ENA primary metagenome ERZ827496 (study PRJEB31778, sample SAMEA3449327) | human gut metagenome | biome: human gut; feature: human-associated habitat; material: faeces | place: United Kingdom | collected 2010/2012 ...
GGGGCATGCCCCTTTATCCCAATTCCTTAATTCCAGTTTCATTTTACAATTCAGAAATCAGAAAAAATATCATACCTTTAAAAAAGCTCGTTTACTTTTAGGAGTAAATAATTTAAAATATGAGTGATTACTATTATGGAGGTAAAGGATAATGAAATTAGGTACTATTGAAGGTGGAGGAACAAAGTTCGTCGTTGGTGTTGGTGATGAGAATGGTAATATTTTTGAAAGAGAATCTTTCCCAACTACAACACCAGAAGAAACAATGAAGAAAACAATTGAATTCTTCAAGGATAAGGGTGTAGAAGCTATTGGCTTTGGATCATTTGGCCCAATTGATCCAGATAAGACAAGTCCTACTTATGGAAGTGTCACTACTACTCCTAAACCAGGATGGTCTAATCATAATGTCGTAAAGGATTTAGAAGAAGCATTCCCAGGTGTTCCTGTAGGATTTGATACTGATGTAAACAGTGCATGCTTAGGTGAAGTAGAATTTGGTGCTGCTAAAGGATTAAATAGCGCTTTATACTTGACTATTGGTACAGGTGTAGGTGGAGGTGCTGTTGTAGAAGGTAATCTTGTACACGGTTTACTACATCCAGAAATGGGTCATATGAAATTGATCACTCGCTCAGAAGATACTTATAAGGGTAAATGTCCATATCACGGAACATGTTTTGAAGGTTTAGCAGCTGGACCAGCTATTGAAGAACGCTGGGGTAAGAGCGCTAAAGAATTACCTGTTGATCATCCAGCATGGGATTTAGAAGCTTATTATATTGCTCAGGCTTTATGTATTTATATTCTTACAATCTCACCTAAGAAGATTATTTTAGGTGGAGGTGTTATGCACCAGAAACAGTTATTCCCAATGATTCATAAATACGTTCAGGAAATGTTGAACGGTTATGTTGCAAAAGAAGAAATTACAACAGATAAGATCAAGGATTATATTGTTTATCCAGGACTTGCTGATAATGCAGGATTTTGTGGTGGATTAGCACTTGCTAAACAGGCATTAAAGAATAAATAAAATGCAGGCATAGCCTGCTTTTTTTAAAGGAGGATAAAATGCAATCACTTAGAGAACTTTATAAAATAGGAATTGGTCCTTCTTCATCTCATACTTATGGACCGATGAAGATCGCTGAAAGAATTAAATCACTTTATCCAGATATGGAAAAGGTACATGTTGATCTGTATGGTTCTTTATCTTTAACTGGTAAGGGACATTTGACAGATAAAATCATGCAGAAGACATTTGCACCTGTACCATGTGATTTTTCTTTTAAGAGCGGTGAATTACCTTATCATCCTAATGGGATGTTAGTTACAGTATATTGTGGTGGAGAGGCATTAAAACCTATTGAAGCTTATTCTATTGGTGGAGGAGAAATTTACTTTAAGGGAGACTTAGAAGAGGAGAAGGTAGAAATCTATCCTCATCATACAATGCGTGAAGTCATCGATTATTGTGAAAATGAAGGATTATCACTTTATGATTATGTTTTACGTTTTGAAGATGAAAACTTTAAAGAATATTTATTTGAAGTTCTTGAGGCAATGTTTACCTGCGTAGAAAATGGGTTACATACACAGGGTATCTTACAGGGCAGTCTACAATTAAAAAGAGTAGCTGGTTCTATGTATCAACAGGCTTTGAATACACATCATGAAATGGCTCAGGAACGTTTATTTATTGCCAGCTATGCCTATGCAGTGTCTGAAGAGAATGCAGATGGTCATATGATTGTCACTGCACCGACATGTGGTGCAAGTGGTGTACTACCAGCTATTCTCTATTATGCACATCATCAGATGGGCTTAAAAAAGAGAGACTTAGTCAAAGCACTTGCGATTGGAGGATTATATGGTAATACAGTTAAATATAATGCGACTATTGCTGGTGCAGATGGAGGATGTCAGGCAGAAGTAGGAACAGCTTGTGCGATGGCAAGTGCCTCTATGGCCTGGATCAATGAGTTAAATAATAGTCTCGTTGATTATGCAGCAGAAATGGGATTGGAACATAACTTGGGATTAACATGTGACCCAGTAGGTGGTTATGTACAGATTCCTTGTATTGAAAGAAATGCTTTGGCTGCATTACGTGCTTATGATGCGGCTATGCTTGCAGGACAGTTAGGTTATGTACGTAAGAATAAAGTACCTTTCGATACAGTTGTAAGAGTTATGAAAGAAACAGGCAAAGACTTGAATGTTGCTTATAAAGAAACATCTCTGGGAGGTCTTGCAAAAGAATTGAAATAGTGATTTCACTATTTCTTTTTTTATAAAGGGGGGGAATTATGAAACAAAGATTTATTAAATATATATGTTTAAGCATATTAGGAGAAATGGCTATATCGTTTTATATACTTGCTGATACATTCTTTATTGCCCAGGGAATAGGGGATAAAGGACTCACTGCATTGAATCTTGCGATACCTGTATTTAATTTTATTTATGGGATAGGACTCATGTTAGGAATAGGATCTGGTATTAGATTATCTATTTTGAAAATAGATCACAAGCATGATGAAATCAATCAGGTATTTGATCATACAGTGCTTTTAGGACTTGTAATAGGAGTACTTTTCATGATTACAGGAGTATTATATAGTCCTTCTCTTGCAAGAATGCTAGGAGCCGATGATGTGGTATTACAAGATACAGTAATTTATTTAAGAACTATTATGATATTTACACCTGCCTTTATCTTCAATAATGCGCTCAATGCATTAGTAAGAAATGATAACAATCCCGCTCTTGCGACAACAGCTATGATTGTAGCTTCACTGATGAATGTTGTACTAGACTATGTATTTATATTCTTATGTCATATGGGAATGTTTGGTGCTGTTTTTGCGACAAGTCTTGCACCTTTGATTGGCTTAAGTATTCTCTCTTTACACTTTATTAAAAAGAAGAATACATTCCATCCCGTTCAGCTTCATTTTCAGTTCTCTATGATTCAAAGAATTATTAAACTAGGTTTTCCTTCTATGTTGATAGAGATATCAAGTGGTTTAGTTGTTCTTCTTTTTAATACACTTATATTAAAGATTACAGGTAATATAGGTGTTGCTGCTTATGGTGTTGTATGTAATATATGGCTTGTATGTGTTGCAATATTTAATGGTCTTGCAAATGGTATGCAGCCTCTTACTAGTGAATCATATGGTTCTCATGATACAAAGAATCTTATTATGTTAAGAAGAATGACTCTTACTATTTCTTTATTAATATCTTTCACAATTTACTTAACAGTCTTCATAAACGCCTCTATGATCACTTCTCTATTCAATAAGACAAATAATCCAACATTATATACACTAGCAATAGAAGGCTTTAAAATAATGTTTATTGGCCTATTCTTTGCAGGGGTAAACATTGTCTTAACTACATACTTTACTTCAATAGAGAACGCTAAAATAGCTTCTACACTTATTCTATTACGTGGTGTAGTACTTATCGTACCTGTATCTATTATTCTTTCACAATTAGGTATGAAAGGAATCTGGGCTTCATTACCACTATCTGAAATCATGACTACATGTGTAGGAATTACATATCTTAAACTTAAAAGAGCGATTGACTAAATCGCTCTTAATTTCTTTTTCTTAATATTATATAGAGTATGATTGAAAGAAGAGGAATAAGAAGATACATTCCAACTATGATGAACATATTAGAAAGAGTACTAAATACTTTGGTTTGTTCATATAACATCATAGACATCGATATCGTACTATAGTGCATCACAAATATACCAATAACTTCTATGCCTATGAGTAGTAAAAATAACTTAGACATCTTAGCCTTTAGTAATAGGAATGTAAGGAATAATGATACAATCAATAATGGTAGAAGCTTTATAAATAAGCTACTATAAAGAGATTGAGAAACATTCATAATATTCACCTGCACTTTCGTTTATGTTTTCTCTCTATAATTATTATATGCATTATTTGAGAAGGAGTAAACATATATCACTATTTAGAAAAAAGTCTATTTATATGTAGAAGTTACAGTAGTCTTGTAACTTACATTAAAATAGATTAAAATACATATAAAAGGGGAATCACTATGAAAGATACGACTAAATCAATTATCTATGGGGCAACTCCTATAGCACTTTATATCATACAAACTTCATCAACAGAATATGTACAGAAGTTCCAGCATGCACTCACATTACTTACACAGGATCAGAATTATTCTACTGCCATCTCTTTTTCTATTATCTCAAATATCTTAATTGCGATATGTTTTATTCTTATGTTTGTGATGGCAACCAAGAATAATGTCACTAAGATCATCAGTGCTGTTTATGCTGTAGTAGGTCTATTTCTTCTATTTGACCAGTATACTGCCACTATTCAGAATCATCTTTATACAAATGTGATTACACAATTCACGTATAATAATATTTCTTTGATTGTGATAACGACAGTAATTATGATTTATAATTTGTATAACCTTCTTAAAAAGTAGAAATCATTGATGATTTCTACTTTTATTGGTCATTGACTTTTAATTTGTTGTTATAAATTGTATAATAATTGTAAGATATGGAAATGATAACTGTATGAAAAAGAACGAATTTGACACTATCAACAAACAATTTGAAAAAGATGATGCGAAACCATGTGAAGGAATAAGGGTTATTCTTTTTGTATGGATTCTATCTTTTTTGATTTTCAATATGATCAGAAATAGGATTTCTTTTATTCCTGTTGAGGCGATATGTTCAATTTTATCTTTTTTGGTATATCTAGTAATGGTTTTAAAAAGTGATATAAGTGTCAAGGAGAGACGCTTTTTAAAAGCTTTCACAATATATCCATTATTAATATTATTGACAGAGATAGCTTCAGTATTTAATTTGCAGTCTCTCTACTCAAAACTTCCATTATCTTATTTGATTGCATTTGCGGCAATCTATTCTATATATAGCTACTTTCATGATAAAAAATATATTTATCTGTTGATTGTAGATATGTTATTTATTGTCTTGGATATTGTTTTAAATACCCAAATGAGTTTATTTATAAATAACGCTTTAATAATGATGATTTTGTTTATTGCTGTAATGATGATGAGGGAGGAACTCTAATGGAAAACGTTATGAATGACACATCAAAGGTATTTGAATCACATATTAGGATTCAAATGATTGCTAGTTTAAGTATCAGTGATCTTACTTATAAACAGATGAAAGAGATTCTTGGTTGTACTGATGGTAATATGACAACACATACTAAGAAGCTTATTCAAGAAGGATTTATGGTAGTAAAGAAAGAATTTGTGAATAATAGACCTCAGACGACTTATCATTTAACTGATGAAGGAAGAAAGCAGTTTGAGGATTATGTCCAGTTATTAAATAATTTAGTAGAAGATGGTAAAAAGGCACAGGAAAAAGAAACTGCATTGGAAGTGTAATCAATGAATGAAAATGAGATACTTCAACTAATTAAAAGAAGTGTAAGTGATACAAAACATATTTTAAATGATGGAAAACCATTTGAAGGGATAAAGAAGATATTGTGTTCCTGGTTACTTACATTATTTATATGTAATTTCTTAAATAGTTTTTTCACTCATTTATCTATGACCTTTTATTTTTATGGGTCAAATGTTTATTGCTGGATAAAAGACATACTTACTATCTTATCTCTTGTAACACCTTTTGTGGTATATATAATATCTACAAAGAAAACAGATATGACAATAAAAGAAAGAGATTATTTGAAATCGTTCTTAATTTTTCCTATTCTGTATGTTTTCTGTGCATGTCTACCAATGCTTTTGAAATCAGTTAATCCATATTTGCAGTTCCAGCTTGTTTTTTCTTTTCCATTCTCATATCTTGTCACATTAATGGCTTTATATCATTTGAATGGATACTTTAAGAATAAATATCTGTTTGGAATTATGATCGTATTTGTAGCTTTCTTACTTATATACTTCATATTTGAGACTTATATTGAGTTAAATCAATTTAAGCTATTTCCAATGTGGGTTTTACGTGTTGATTACCAATTACAGGATCTAAATGAAATATTCCTCATAGATACTATATTTCTTGCATGTACTTGCTTTTTTATGACACACCACTATATTGACGAAGACTAGTATACGCTAGTCTTTTTTTTGATAAAATAAAGATTACTCTTTAATAAATATAAAACATCCTATATAATAGAATCAAGGAAGGATTTAGATATGAAAACGCTAACAGTTACAATTAGCTTGGCTTTACTTCTTTCTGGATGTACTACTCAAAAAGAGATACAAAAGAATCATAGTACAGGTCTTTATTTTAATGAATTGAATAATCTATGTCTTGTTACTAAAGTTAAGCTATATGATACAAAAGATGAAGCAATAGATGTCTTTGTGAATAATAAGAAAGTAGTATCAGAGTTACATGATGAGGAAATGGCATTGGTTGTAAGTAATAGAGACTATATTACAACAAGGAAATCAACCACTCATAATCGTTATATGAACTATAGTGATTATCTTTGTCATCATACAAATGATGATTTAGAAGCAGGAAGAATGATTATTTATGATTTTGAAAAGAATGATAATCAGAAAATTAAAGGAACAGTGTTACTCGCATTGTTTGATTCAGGAGAAAACTTTATAGATGCGAAAACATATTTTCTAAGTAATAAAAAGAAACAAAGATTTGAATGGGTTTATACAGAGCCATATTGTTATGCGGAAGTAACAGTACTTGCGTATAAGGAGTAGAAGATTAGTCACAATAAAATATTCTAAGGGTATTTTAATGAATTAGTTAATATAAATTAGTCTTGAATGGAGAAGGTTAATATGAAGAAAATGATAATTATTTTTGTTTTGGTTATAGGGTTATTTAATAGTTCAATTGTTTATGGTAATGATCATATGGAAGATTATCAAATAATTTTAATGCATAATGAATTGGATGTTACAAATTTGTACATTGATCAAGTGAGTAAATTACAAGGCACAAAGCTTAATGACTATTTGGATAGAAATCATTTGGATATGATAGCTATCACTAAAGTTAATTCTGTAAAAACTGTAACAAAAAGATGTTCATTACGAACTGTTAATAAGAGAATAGAAGGCAATATGTATACATTTAAATGGAACACAGTGATTAAATGCAAGTTTAGCTATAATCCTAGTACATATAAAATTGGCAATATATATGAAACGTCTATAAACATATATGATAAAAATATATGTAAAGGATTTTCTTATGCTAATTTAAAGGGAGAACCGTCCTTTTCTAAATCTGCTGATAATTTATCAATCTTACTTACAGCTAAATATACGATAACTACACGAATGAATTCAACGAAAGTTACTTTAGGTCCGTATATAGACACAACTACTATTAGCGCATAGGAGTGTATATGAAAAAGATTATAATTTTAACTATATTATGTACCTTGTTGGTTGCTTGTAGTCATCAAATACATTATATGGATACAGGTCTTCACTATGACAGACTAGGGTATAAGACATTCCTTGTCAGTAATAGTAATACACATCATTTTGACGAACATGGAACTGTAGATTATATCTATGATGTTTATGTTAAGAATAAAAAGAGACCAGTTGTAAAATCATTGAGATTAGCTGAGCTAGCTATTATTCATGCGGATCGAGCAGATATTTATACTAAAAGTGTAAGTGGTAAGGATAGACTAGATTCAATAGATTTTGACTATAAATATGATACAAAAAAGAAAATAGTAAGATGTGTATTAAGAAAAACGAAGAAAGTACCTATGAAAGGGAAAATATGTATAGCGGTGTTTGATGAAAGCAGAAATGTTGTTAATGCTAAAGAATTTAACATTAAAGATCAAATGAAGCAGGAGGTAACATGGCATATTTACCAAGAGTTCACATATGCAACATGTATTGCAAGAGTTTATAAAAAATAAGTTTCATAAGTTCATGGTGTTTAAAACAATTACGAAAAGAGGAAACGAAAATGAAAAAACTAATTTCTGTCTTAAGTTGTTTATGTATTTTATTAAGCCATTCCTATTATAGTTATGCAGTAGAAAGTACGCAATTAAAGGATGAAAACTATTCTTATGAATACTATAATAAAGATACGGGTGAATATTTTGTATGGGAAGGGACAAATCCAAATTCTCGTTCTAATGTGGTAGGTACTTTTAGATTTAAAATTCGCTACAATTTGTCAGCTGATAAGAATTTCTTCTTTAAAACTGATAAAGTAAAAGTTGTAATAAATGAAGCATATTTTGTAAATTTTGAGAATGTGAAGACATCATGCTGTAAGAAACATAGATTCAGTGTCAGTGTTAGAAAGTATGGTGTTACGAATAATTATGCGGAGTTCACAGCTCCTATTTTATCTACTACTTCAAGAAAATTAGGTGGTGGATTTGCGTTAAGTCCTACTCCTTATAGAATAGATATCACTAATGGTGACGAATTACCATTAAATGTATATTTATGTGGTTCAGGAAATCTAAGCAATTATTAAAGGAGCTAAAATGAAGAAGACACTATCATTCAAATCGTGCATTATCGTATTCTACTTACTTGTATTTATCGCATTTATATTAGAAAAAAGACCTATTCTAAGTAGTAGCGCACCTTACTTCTCTAGAATAGCCAATGCGACTAATCTTGTTCCGTTCTACTATAATCCTAATTCAAATTATCAGGCATTCCAAATGAATATTATCATGAAGGTATTCTTAGTGATGCCAATCGCACTATATTATGTAATCAAGAAGGATTGTACATTAGGACAGTTAATCACATTTATTCTAGGTGCTAGCTTTATTTTCGAAGTAGCTAAATTACTTTCATTAAGAGGCTATTTTGATGTTACTGATTTCTTCTATTATATGGCAGGTGCTGCCCTTGCTTACTATATCTATAGAAGTATCAAGTTCTTTATTAAGAAATAACAATATTACATCATGAACTTTGAATAAAAAGAGGAAAATCAAATGATTTTCCTCTTTGAGATTTAGATATGAGTTCAGATGAATTGAAATTATCGCATAAATGCAATATTCAATATGAGAACTATATTTATATTGTAGCGAGATTTGCAAATATTCTGATTAAACTTAAAAATGAAAATTCATTTATTAAATTTCTTGGTTTTCTTATTTTTCATAGTGTATAATAAAGTTGTAGTAATAAGTAGTAAAGATAGTCATATAGTTCATGATTATATTAACAGGAGGAAATTATGAAAAAGACCCTATCGTTTAAATCATGCATTATCGTATTCTACTTACTTGTATTTATCGCATTTATAATAGAGAAAAGACCTATTCTAAGTAATAGTACACCTTACTTCTCTAGGATAGCCAATGCGACTAATCTTGTTCCGTTTTACTATGATCCTAATTCAAATTATCAGGCGTTACAAATGAATATTATCGTGAAGATATTCTTAGTGATGCCAGTCGCGTTATATTATGTGATCAAGAAGGATTGTACGTTAGGACAGTTAATCACATTTATTCTAGGTGCTAGCTTTATTTTCGAAGTAGCTAAATTACTTTCATTAAGAGGCTATTTTGATGTTACTGATTTCTTCTATTATATGGCAGGTGCTGCCCTTGCTTACTATATCTATAGAAGTATCAAGTTCTTTACAAAGAAATAAATAACTTAACATCATGAACTAAAAAGGAGGAAAATCAATCGATTTTCCTCTTTGTGTTTACTTTTCATCCTGGTCTGGAATAATAAGCGAAACTGCATGTCTTAAACATTCAATATGAACAGGGAAACTCTGTCCCTTTTCACCATCAATATCATAGACAATATCTTCATCACAACTGATTGTGATATCTTTTGCCTGGACATAACGAATCATTGGATTTTGAGGATGAAGATTACGCTTATAATCCATAAAGACATTAAGTAGTTCAGCTACATTCCCTTTTTTAATAATAATAAGATCTAACTTACCATCACTTGTAGAAGCATATGGAGTCACTCCTGGAAATCCTCCTACATGAGAACTATTCGTAATCATGAATAAGGCAGCATCTTCTTCAAACTCTATTTCATCTGCTTTTATTTTAAGATGAAGTGATAAGCCTAACTGTTCAGGTAACATCTTCAATCCATTGATATAGTAGGCAAGAGGACCAAACTTTTTCTTTTCCTCTTTAGTGACAAGAAATCCAATATCACTAAACATACCACCGCTTAATACATTCGCAAAACAATGATTATCTACATAACCCGCATCAATCTTCTTTGTCTTGAAACGAGCAATCATATCGCGGAATGCTTCTGGTGTATTAGGAAGATTAAGGTAAGTCGCAAAGTCATTGACAGTACCTGCTGCTAAGATTGCAAGAGGAATCTTAGATTCACTCTTAATAAGTCCTGTTATGATTTCATTAATAGTACCATCCCCACCTACTGCCACAATAAAGTCATATTCGTTTTTAGTCAGTCTTGCAGCACGTTCTAATCCATCATTCTTTCCTCTAGTAAAGTAAGTATCAATCGTATTCACATTAGTATGAAGAATTAATTGACCAATAAACTGATCAATAGATTTCTGGAATGCATGTGTACCACTAGAAGGATTAATAATAAACAAACACTTCATATATTATGCCTCCTTAATCAATTCAAGAAGTAACTTAACACCCTTTTTCATAGAATTAATACTACAGAATTCATAAGGACCATGGTAGTTATATCCACCAGTACCTAAGTTAGGACAAGGAAGTCCCATAAAGCTTAAATTAGCCCCATCAGTGCCACCTCTAATAGGAGATGCAATAGGCTCAAGTCCTATATTAATCATGGCCTGTTTTACCTTATATACAATATCAGGTGTCTTATTGATAACTTCAATCATATTCTTATACTGTAAAGTAAAGTCAATATCAATATAATGACCATGATTGACCTGATTTAAATAAGAAGCAGCTAACTGCATTGTATGAATCATATCATGCATATTATCCATGTCATGATCTCTTAGAATATAAGTCATCTTAGCTGTAGAAACATCACCTTCCATATGATGAAGATGATAGAAGCCTTCTTTATGTTCTGTTGCTTCAGGACGCTTATTATCACCAAGCATTGTATCAAACTGACGACCTAAAGTAAGAGCATTCACCATCTTACCTTTAGAATCACCTGGATGATAACTCTTACCAGTAATAGTGACATCAGCCTTATAGGCATTGAAGTTTTCAAAACTGAATTCATCAATTCTACCACCATCTACTGTATAGGCATAATCAGCACCAAATCTCTTGACATCAAAGTTTTCAGTACCTCTACCTACTTCTTCATCAGGAGTAAACGCAATACAGATATCACCATGCTTAAAATCTCTATTCTGGCAGATATACTCTACCATACTCATAATAATAGCTACACCTGCTTTATCATCTGCACCAAGAAGTGTAGTTCCATCAGTTGTAATTAAATCATCACCCACAAGACCTTTTAATTCAGGATTTGTTTCTGGATCTAAATACATCTTCTTTTCTTCATTAAGAATAATACGTCCTCCTGGATATGAACGGATAATACGTGGATGAATATCATGTCCACTTGCATCTGGAGAAGTATCCATATGGGCAATAAATCCAATTGCTTTCATAGGCTCATCAGAATTACTATAAATCTTTCCGTATACAATTCCCTGATCTGTTCTTTCTACTTCATCTACACCTAAAATTTGCATTTCCTCACTTAAGAAATCAGCTAAATCAAATTGTTTTTCTGTAGAAGGAGATGTTGTAGAGAATTCATCGGATTGTGTATCAAAACTCACATATTTTAAAAATCTCTTTTCAATCAACATAAAATAACCTCGCTTTGTTTATTTCTTTCATTTTAACATAGTAAATAGTTTTTGTGAACTTGCATAATTAACTAGACAACGCCTATTGTTTTCATTATTATGGGGTAGGTGATAAAAATGAAATATTATGCCGTAAAAAACGGAAGAGTACCAGGTATTTATAACTCTTGGGCAGAATGTCAGAAGCAGATTCATGGCTTTAAGAATGCTTCTTATAAGTCCTTTACATCACGCAAGGAAGCAGAAGAGTTTATTTCTGATAAAAAAGAAATACCTCAAATGGAACATGGGTTAATTGCTTATGTAGATGGTTCTTTTAATGCGAAAAAGAAAGTATATGGTTATGGTGCTGTATTAATTGATGGACAGCAGGTCATTAAACGTCTTTATGGACATGGAGATAATGAAGAATGTATATCTAGTCGTAATGTCGCAGGAGAAATATTTGGGGCACTTGCAGCTGTAAAGTATGCAGTAGAACATCCTGAATATGATGGTATTGTGATTTATTATGATTATATGGGTATTGAAAAGTGGGCTATTGGAGAATGGAAAGCCAATAAGAAGTTGACACAGTATTATGCTGATAAAATGGCTAAATACCGTAAACAATTGCCTATTGTCTTTATGAAGGTAGAAGCTCATACAGGAGACTTCTATAATGAACAGGCAGATCAGTTAGCAAAGAAAGCAGTGGGAATTGAATGAGTGAAAAAATAACAATCTTTGATATTGAAGAATTAAATAATGATCCTGTTAGTATCTGTTCTATTGGAATAGTCGTATTGGAGGATATGAAAGTAAAAGAAACATTCTATTCACTTATTAGACCTCCTAAATTGACTTTTGATCCTTATCGTTATAAGGTTCATAAGATCAGACCACAGGATTTAAAGAAACAACCCACTTTTCCAGAAATCTGGCCAAAGATTAGTCAATATTTTGAAAACAGTATTGTGATATCTCATGATATTCAGTCAGATCTTAATCATTTATTGGCAGTGTTTAGAAGGTTTCGTATAAGAAAGCCTACTTGTTTCTTATCATGTACATTAGTACTCGCAAAGCTGTTTCATCCTGAATTACAAAAGTATGGCTTAGGTTCTCTATGTGATTATTATTCAGTGGAATTAGAGAATGCCCATAATGCATTGGCTGATTCTTTAGCCTGTGCAGAACTTTTAAAGAAGATGATGGATGAACATAACTATACAAGTCTTAAAGAACTCCACGAGAAGGAAAATGTCCCTTTAGGACGTATGACAAGTTCTTTTATTGAACCTCTTGTATCAAGTGATAAGGTACAGGAAGTAAGGATGGGAATACAGAAAGAAACAGTTGCTTTCACTGGAAAACTTGCTCATACAAAACAAGAAATAGAAGCATTTGTAGAACAGGATGGTATGACACCATCATTCCATGTCACAACACAGACAAGATATCTCGTTATTGGGAAAAAGGACTACAAGCAGACAAGATATCAAAAAGGCAATAAGAAGATAAAAAAAGCCATGACACTATCAAGACAAGGTCAGGATATTAGAATCCTACATGAAGACCAGTATATTGATATGGTAAGAAAAAGAACTCTTAAGGCATAGAGTTCTTTTTCTTACACACTATTTTAAAAAAATGACGCTTTTTTTTATTGTAAACAGGATAAAAGTACAGTTTGGTGCACAAATACGTCATTTTATTTAAAAAATGTATTGAAAACGCTTCTAATATTTGATAATCTTATTATAGGTGATTAATTATGGCAAAGACTTCAAACTATTTATTTAAACTTGATTTAATGATTTTAAGCTTATTGAAAGAAAAAGATCAATATGCGTATGAACTAACTAAAGAGATTGCAGAAAAATCTAAGGGTCGTATTGAACCGAAGAATGGTACTATGTATCCTATTATCTACAAACTCATTGAAAATGGCTATATTTCAAGCAATACAATCGTTTACCACAATAAAGCTAGAGTGTATTACCACCTAGAACCAGCCGGAAAGGAATATTTAGATAAGATTATTGTGGAATTTGATGAACTAGTGGATTGCATCAATTCATTTATTCACAAAGATTAAAATAGAGTTCCCATGATGGAACTCTATTTTTTTTGCATAAAAAAAGAAATAGGCAAATGCCTATTTCTTGATTTCTTTATAACTGACTGCGAAAGGTCCAGTTTTAGTAACGATTGTGATTGTATCGCCTTTTTTATACTCTTTAAATTCTTTGGCAGTAGCACGATAAGTAAATTTCTTTTTACCTGTTTTTACATTGAAATGATATACCTGTGAGAACTTAGTTGTATAATGTTCTGTCTTAGTAATAACACATTCTTCTGTATTAGTTACCTTTGCAAGAGGATCATTGATCCAGCATAATGCAAGTGGAATAAAGATAACTAGGAAGCATGTAAATAATGCATCTCTGGGTAATCCAGCTTTTTCACCAATCCAGCGATAGAATACAAAGATAATTAAGAATACAATAATTGTTGCATAAATAACAGGTCTTGTATTTTCCATTGCATATTTAGTAAATAGAATTAACCATCCTGTAATAGTAGGGATAATAAAGTTACAGAAGAACAATCCATATAATTCTTTAATTGCTGGCTGATTTCCTTCGGCAGTTAGACCTAAATAGTAAATACCTGCAAGCACTGGAACAACGATAGAAATTAATCCACCCACAATAAGAGAATCAAGTGCACCAATCATACCAGCCACTAATGATACTAACTGGATAAGTGTTAATACAAGCATTACTGGTTTAGTAACTGATACAGAAGGCATATGACTAGGTGCTTCATTTGTACCTTCAATATCTTCATAAGGGATCTTATGATCAGTACATTCTTCAACTAATTCAGCTAAATCAGCCACTTCAAATTCTAATGAAGAAAGCTGTGCAATCACTCCTTCTTTAGAATAAATAGTAAGTGTCTTACCATCATCTACTAGTTTAGTAATGTCTTCATAAGCATACTTCTTTTCGTTATTACCTTCTTTAAAAGTAATATCATCTTCAGTCATCATATAAGAGAAAGTCTTCTTCTTGTTCACCTTTAAAGTGATATAAATCATAAGTAGAAGCCCGATGACACCAAGCCCTGTAATCACATAATAACCGTCTTTTGCTTCTATAAAGCCAAGAACTAACATGATAATACCAAATACAGGACAAAGGAACTTCATTGTACTAATATGAAATAGTAAACTATCCTTATATGTTACGTCTCTATTCATTTGTTTACCTCAACTCCTTACGTATACAGTATATATTACATTAATTTTAGATGTAAACACAAGCGATAGTTGATAAATTATAGCCTTATTAAGGTGATTTATGGTAAAATAAATCTATATGGAGGTAAAAATATGAAAACTCTTACAGTTGCGGTGCCTTGTTATAATTCACAAGATTATATGAGACATGCTATTGAACCATTATTAATATGTGAAAATGATATTGAAATCTTAATCATTGATGATGGTTCTAAGGATAAGACAGGAGAGATAGGAGATTTATTAGAGGAAGAATATCCTGCAACAATCAGATGTATACATCAGGAAAATGGTGGACATGGTGAAGCAGTGAATACTGGTTTAAAGAATGCAACCGGACGCTTCTTTAAAGTATTAGACAGTGATGACTGGTTTGATGAAGCATCTTTAGTTAAAGTGATTCAGACATTAAAGAAACTTGGTAATGATGTCGATATGATGATCTGTAACTATGTCTATGATAAACCATCAAAGAATACACAGAAGCCTATTCGTTATACAAATGCATTACCTGAAAATAAGATTTTCAGATGGTATGATGTGAAATATTTCTATCCATCACAGAACCTATTAATGCATTCAATTATCTATCGTACAGAAGTATTACGTGCAAGTGGTCTTGTACTTCCTAAACATACATTCTATGTAGATAACTTATTTGTGTATGAACCTATTCCATTTGTTCAGACTATGTATTATCTAAATGTTGATTTATATCACTATTTCATTGGTCGTGATGATCAGTCAGTGAATGAAACAGTGATGATTGGACGTATTGATCAGCAGATCAGAGTGAATAAACGTATGATTGATGCGATTGATATTGATAAGCTTAAATCACGTAAGATGAGAAAATACTTAATTAAGTATCTATCTATGATTACTACAGTAACTACAGTACTCTGCGTAAAGAGTGGTACAGAAGAAAACCTACAGAAACGTAATGATTTATGGGCTTATATGAAGGATACAAAGCCTGCTGTTTATAAGGAAGTAAAGAAGACTGCATTAGGTCTTGCTATGCAATTAAATGATCCACTAGGACGTAAACTAATTGTTGGTGGATATAAACTTGCACAGAAACTATTTGGTTTCAATTAACAGTGATTCTATCACTGTTTTTTTATGTTGACTATTACCTACTGAATCGATAGAATAAAATTTGGGTGATTAAATGATTAAGAAATTCATAAAGACTCATGAACATGCATGGGTTCTTGTCTATTTTGTATTTTATATGCCTTGGTACTTTGGCTTACAACAAAGAGATATCAGTCATTTCTTTGATATGTATGTAGGATTAGACCGTATCATACCATTTGTACCAGCATTTATTATTCCTTATATCTATTGGTTTTTATTTGTTGCAGGAACTTTATTATTCTTGTTTTTTTATGATGCAGATGAATTCTATCGTGGCTTTTCATTTCTAGCCTGTGGTATGACTATTTCACTCATCATATTCACAATCTTCCCAACAACATTCTGTCACCGTCCAGAAGTACTTACAGGGAATGCCTTTGAACAATTCTGGTTAAGATTCATTTATGGAGCAGATAAACCAACTAACGTATTTCCAAGTATTCATGTATTTAATTCAATAGGATGTGCGATAGCACTTATTAAATCAAAGAAATTCAAAGATAATAAACCAATGCATATATTTGCGATTATCTCAGCAGTACTTATTACATTATCTACAATGTTCATCAAACAGCATTCATTTATGGATGCTGTAGCAGCAAGTATAATTGCATATGTGCTTTATCAGCTCATTTATAAGAGAGAACATCCACGTCTACGTCAATTTGTATATTCTAAGTTTCCTAATAAAGGCTAAAGGTGTCAGTAAAATGACACCTTTTTAATCGTAATAATTCATAAAATGATAAAGTTTTGCGGTTTAAAACCGCAAAACTATTGTTGAAATGGTAGTTTTGCGATTTTTTATACATAAAAGAGGTGTATGATAGAAAGACCACTATATTTAGACAAAATCATGCCTTTTGTAGATACTCCATTTGTGAAAATATTGACTGGAGTTCGACGCTGCGGTAAATCAACAATTTTGAAAATAATTATTAAAAAAATCAAAGAAGAAAAGAATGTGGACGATGAACAGATTCTTAATTATTGTTTCAATTCTATGGAATATGAAGATATGACTACAAAAGAATTGTATCTGGAATTGAAGTCAAAAATAATACAATCAAAAAAGACATACTTATTCTTAGATGAGATACAAGAAATTGAAGGATGGGAAAAAGTAGTGAATACTCTTGCTTCAGACTTTGATGTAGATATCTATATTACAGGATCCAATTCAAGAATGATGTCTTCAGAGATATCTACATATCTAACAGGCAGATATATTACTTTTCATATTTATACTTTGTCATTTGAAGAATATCTTATGTTCAAGAAAAGCTATACGACTCTTAAGGAGTTGAAACAGGAATTTAGCCAATACGTACGATTGGGTGGATTCCCTGCAACTCATTTACAGGATTATTCTCAGGATGAAGTTTACACGATTGTGAAGGACATTTATAATTCAACTATTTTTTCTGATATTGTACGTAGAAACCAAGTCAAGAAGATAGACCAGCTAGAAAGAGTTGTAAAATATACGTTTAATAATATTGGAAATACATTTTCTGCAAAATCAGTTTCTAATTATTTCAAATCAGAACAGAGAAAAATTGATAATGAAACAGTTTATAGTTATTTAGAGAAATTACAGAAAGCCTATATTCTTCATAAGTGTTCTCGCTATGATCTTCAAGGAAAAAATATATTAAAAACGCAGGAGAAATTCTATCTTGCAGATGTTTCTTTGCGTTATTCTGTATTGGGCTATACTGTAGATAGTGTTGCTTCATCTCTAGAAAACATAGTATATTTAGAACTTAAAAGAAGAGGCTACAATGTTTACATAGGCAAGACAAAAGATAAAGAAATTGATTTTGTTGCAACAAAACAAAATGAAAAAATCTATGTTCAGGTGACACAAGAAATCAAATCTGAAAAAATACAGAAAAGGGAATATGAACAACTTCTAGAAATCAGAGATAATTATCCTAAGTATGTTGTGATGGCAGATGATTTTGCGGGTGGTAACTATGAAGGAATAAAAACAATGAACATAGTGGATTTCTTATTAAGTAAAGAGTATTAGAAATGAGTTGAGAAACTCATTACCAGAAAAGAAGTGAGATACTGTAAAATGTATAGGGTATTTGAATAATATAGAAGTAATCATTTCTTCTAACTTTTGATGAATCGATTGATCATCATCTACAATCGCAATATGAAACATAATAGCCTCCCTGTTTAGAGAGATAATAAAAAGTATATTATATTTTGTCAATGACAGTATATAATCCCTAAGATGACTAGGATTTATTATTACATTGTTTGACCATCAAATGATAAATCCTTATAATAGGAAAAAAGGAGTGGGGGAGAATGGCGAAAACTATTGTTGGTGCAGTATTAGAAAATGATCCAGCATCACGTAACTGGTTCAATGTCATATTGAACTATCCAGGTGTACATGCTATCTTTTTTTATCGCATCAATCATTTCTTATGGACAAAATGTCATATGAAATTAATTGCACGTTTCCTGTCACAAGTAGCACGCTTTTTTACAGGGATTGAAATACATCCAGGTGCAACGATTGGTAAACGATTATTTATTGACCATGGTATGGGAGTTGTAATTGGGGAAACAACCATTATTGGTGATGATTGTTTATTATATCAAGGTGTGACTCTTGGAGGGGTAGGTACAGGAGAACATACATGTAAAAGACATCCAACCTTACACAATAATGTAATGATTTCAGCTGGTGCAAAAATCATTGGGGATATTACTATAGGAGATAACAGTATTGTAGGTGCGAATTCAGTTGTATTAAAAGATGTACCACCAAACTGTACAGTAGTAGGTGTTCCTGGTATGATTGTGAAAGAGAATGGTGTCAAGGTACATCGCGAATTATAAAAAGGGGCATAAGCCCCTTGTAAGTGTCTCAGTAGCTCAGCTGGATAGAGCATTCGCCTCCTAAGCGAAAGGTCGTAAGTTCAAATCTTATCTGGGACGCCATTTTAAAATATTAACAGGCTTTTAGCCTGTAAATGATAAAAGAGATTTGATTGATGTATGTTCATCATTCAAATCTCTTTTTGCTTCAGGTAATTCTTATGGGTAAATTAGTATTTTTCTTGTTATTTATTTGTTTAATTGTGGCGTTTCTTATTCCACAGTGAACCTGCCAACATACCGATTGCAGAGATTATTGCGCAAGCTACAATCATTCCCAAGTCAGGGGAATTCAGTTTGTTAAAAGTTATGTTGTTTGCTATTTTGAATGTGCCATATTCAGCAAGCATATACATTACGCCAAAGAAAAGAGTGAATGCCCATTTTCTTTTTCCCCAAAAATTATTTTTACCAATAATGATGGACACAATAAATGTAGTTACAGGAAGAATAAACCAAAGGAACATCAAACTGTAGCCCATAGCATCACTTCCACTTGTAAAAAACCAGAACACAATCATTGCAGATGCCCAAATCAATAGATAAGAGAGAATCGTAACAATCTTGTTTCTGTTGATATTGCTTTTCACAACATTTGTACTTTCTTCAAGATAATCATAATAGCTTTTCATTTTTTCTTCTCCCTTCAATAGATAGTCAAGAGAGACATCGTAGCATTCGCTCATTTTAATAACACTGATAATATCTGGATAGGATTTTTCATTTTCCCAATTTGAGATGGTCTGACGACTTACATCCAACAATTCGGCAACCTGTTCTTGCGTTAGCTTTTTTTCAATTCGTGCTGCCTTGATTTTGCTTCCAATATCATACTCCATGCCACTATACCTCCTTGCACTTCTATTGTAGGAATAACACCCACTATTGTCTATCAAATAGCTTTGACATCACTTATTATGCGTGTCAAAATCCTTTTACATCTGCCAAATCCGATTTATGATTCTATTCTTCATTTAAAATATTTTGTAATTCTTCTTTACTTGGTAATACTGTTTGGAATTTACTCGCAAAGATTTGGCTGTTATTTTCAGGTAAAGTCATTTCTACAATGGATTGTTTTTTGTCTTTGCATAGAATAATTCCAATTGTATTATTTTCATCCTCAAGTTTTACTTTACGGTCATAGTAATTCACATACATTTGCATTTGTCCAATATCTTGGTGTTTCAATTCTCCAATTTTTAAATCAATTAATACAAAACATTTTAGTATTCGATTGAAGAACACTAAATCTACTTTGAAATGTTCCTCATCAAATGTTAGTCTAACTTGTCTACCTACAAATGTATAACCTTTACCAAGTTCAAGTAAAAATTGTTGTAAATGATCAATAATCTTATTCTCTAACTCAGTTTCGGAATATACAGGTAATTCTGGTAATTGTAAAAATTCTAATACATATGGATCTTTAATTGCATCTGCTGGTTTTTCGATTATTTGTCCCTTTTGTGATAATAACATCACTTCATCTTTGTTTTTACTTAACGCTAAACGTTCATATAATGAAGAATCATATTGTCTTTTTAGTTCTGATAGACTCCAATCATTTTTAACGGATTCGATTTCATAGAAATGTCTTTCCTCGATGTTAGTGATTCTCATTAGTTTCAAATAATGTGACCAGCTTAGGTAAAATTTACGTCCTGTAGCGGTGACGGGGTAGTTTTTGAATTGGGGAAACACTGTTTCCCCAATTGAGTCAGTTTTATAGATTGTATAAAACCTTCTCATTAGTTTTAGGTTGTCAACGGAATATCCCTTACCATAATGCTCAGTCAAAAAGGATGATAAGTTTTTAATTATATATTTACCGTATTCAGCTCGATTATCGCCATTTTGTTCTTCTTCAATAATCATTCGTCCAATCTCAAAATATGTATAGACCATAGCAATATTTACAGCAGTTTTAACATTTTTTTTAGCTTCTTCGATTAATGAAGAAACTCTATTTAGAAATTCATTGCTTACTTCATTCATATGTAATACACCACACTTTCCGGATAATCTCATTATAACTGCATTCACCATTTGTATCTATATTACAATAAATAAAACGTTTTTTGTTAATCGTTACAGACCTATAGTGCATAGGTCTCCTAAACGAAAGGTCGTAAGTTCAAATCTTATCTTGGAACGCCATTTTTAAAAATTTAAACAGGCTTTTAGCTTGTAAATGATAAAAGAGATTTGTCTGATGTATGTTTATCATTCAAATCTCTTTTTGGCATTTATTTAATTTAAAAATAGAATTCATCGAAGCAATTTACCAGTAAAAAACTTTTCTTGAAAGGCTATTTGTTTAAGAATTTCTTGATCACTATAATTTTTATTATCAAGAGAAATAATCCATTTATCTTCAATATCATTATCTCTACGATATACAGCTATAACATAACCTCCAAATTCAGTTAATGGCTTATCGCTACCTAACAAATAAATGTCTTGCTGCTCACCATCTTCAGCTAAAATATCATCTACATATCCGTAATTAAGTGGATATGTCATATCAGGATATTTAGGATGATGGCTACCTATAGGTCTGTCTATTTTACCATGAACAAAACTACCAATAATTTTAGGATAATCATTACGCATAAAATTCCTCCCCTTATGGATTTAGGAAAAGAAGTTTCCTATATGTATTATACTATTTCTCGCACCAAGATTACTCAACAAAACGCCATTTTTTCGTTCTCATCAGTTTCAAATAATGCAACCAGATTAAATAGAATTTACATCCAGTAATACTGAAAGGGTAGTTTTTGAATTGGGGAAACAGTATTTCCCCAATTGAGTCAGTTTTTTTCTCTGAATGTGGTAATCACGGTATATAACCTAGTTTCCGGTTAAATGAATGGAATCATATAAATAGGAATATATTGAATTCCGTTTTCTGATTTATAATCTTTCGTATGAACAACATATTTATCTTTGATTCTATTGCTGAATTTATCACAGAATAAATCTAATGATTTGTGGGATCTATAGTTTCCTGACTTAACCTCTATTGGACATATTTTATTGCCTTTGGAAAATAAGAAATCAATTTCATATAGATGATTAGAATTATCACTATTCATTGTGTAATAAAATAAATTATTGCCTTTCACCAATAACATTTGAGCTACGATATTTTCGTACACATATCCCAGATTAGTATCGAGTTTATTTGATAAGAGTTTATTGTAGATGATATTTTCGGTGAAATCTTTATCTTTGAATATAAGTGTTATAAACAATCCTACGTCAGAAAGAAATAATTTACAACGATTAATATCCTTTTCTAGAGACATACCAACATTAGGGTTGTTTGCATGATATGCAATATTTACAGTGAATGAACTAAGCATATCAGGAATTAATTCTCGAACTCTATTTGATCTTATGACATTTCTTGCGGTTGATAATATATATCTTGATGCATTACTGCTTAAATTTGCTGGTATAGCATCATAAATGTCTCCTGCAAGTCCAGTTCCATCAATTTTGATAAAGTCTTCTTCATATAAGTCTATAATTTCTCTTTTTACTTCGTCTACTACTTGTAAATTATTACTTTCTAGATATGATTCTATAGCTTGAGGCATGCCACCTATAAGCATATAAAGTCTGAAAGTGCGCATAAGATTTCTATGTAGTGCATTACCAGCAGGCTTTTTACTCTTCATTAGTAGTTTTATTGTATCTGCAGTCATAGTGTCATCGATAGCCCATAAAAACTCTTCAAAGTCCATAGGATACATAGATATCTTGTGTTCTTCGCTAGGTATTAAAATGTCTTTGGTGTTTTTCTTGATGGATAAAAGAGATCCAGTTTCAATATATTTGTATCTTCCATCAGCCACCAGATATTTAATTGCTTGTCTAGCTTTTGGAAGGAGTTGTATTTCATCAAAAATAATGACTGATTCATTCTCATATAAGCGAACACCTGTGAATTGTTGAAGTTGTAAAAAGAAAAAGTCTAGATTGTACATGTCATCGAATAATTCTATGATTTCCTTACTTGTATGTGCAAAGTCTATTAGTATGTATGATTTAAATTCTTTTTCTGCAAACTCTTTAGCAATTGTACTTTTTCCTATACGTTTCGCTCCTTTGATTAGTAATGAATATTTATCACTTCGATTTTCTTTCCACTCAAGTATTTCATTGTATATTTTTCTTTTGAAAACTGATTTTTCCACAGATTATCACTTCACATTTTCTATTATAACTTGAATTAGAGTGCAAGTGAACGCAGAAAATACGCAAATCCCCGTTCGTATAAGTGCTAAACATACGCAAATCCCCGTTTAAATACATGGAATGTTTTGAAATGATCCTTGCGAGTGATTCATTTTTTCTATTGTTTGAGAGAATAATGGTAAAATATATTACAAGAGAGGTGACTGAAGAAATGAATATCTTGAGATAAGAAGTGAATTAGAAAAGTATCCTTCGTGGATCAAGAATATTATTGCTGTTATTGATTCTATTACAGGATTAGTTATGGATGGATTAGATTTAAAATCATATGCTGATGCTGTGAAAGTATTTGATGAGATAGGACTTATAGAAGAAGCAGAAGTACTTCGTGGTTATGAAAGAGAATGCAGAGAAATGCTATGAGAGATTAGCTATTAATAATGATTATTATGCTTTCTGGGATAAGGTATATGTTCGTATTGATAAGAATACATATAATAAGTATTTGGAGGAATATGCATAAATCCATTTTTTGGAATAAGTCTCTTTTGTATAAACAACTTTTACAGATTATGGTACAATAAATAAAGAAATATTTTGAATATATTACTAACTTTAAGTGAACTTAAAGTTTAATTGTAATAGTAGGGGATGTTGCAAGAGAAAATGAGAAAGTTAGGCTTTTATGTTTTGATTTAATCTAAGAGATCGGAGAAGAAGATATGAGAAAGAAAACTACAAAGAAAAGAACTACAAAAGCAGCTGCTGTTAAGAAAGAAACAGTAACAGCTGCTAAGGATACAACAAAAGAAGCTGCTCCTGTAAAGGAAACAGTTAAGAAAGCTACAGCCACTAAGACTGCAACTAAAAAAGAAACTCCTGTAAAGGAAACAGTTACTAAAGTAGAAACAGTAACAGAAGCTGAACCTAAAAAGGAAACAGCTAAAAAGACTGCAACTACAAAGAAAACAACAGTTAAAAAAACTGCTCCTGCAAAAGAAACAACTAAGAAGACTACAGCTGTAAAGGCTGAAACTAAAAAGGTAGAGCCTGTAAAGGAAACAGCTACTAAGGTAGAAGTAGTAAAGGAAGCTGCTCCTGAAAAGGAAACTGCTAAGAAAACTACAGTTAAGAAAGCTGCTCCTAAAAAGACAACTGCTAAGAAAACTGCAACTACAAAAACAGAAGCAGTTAAAGAAGAAGCTCCAGTAAAGGAAGCAGCTGCTAAGGTGGAAACAGTAAAGGAAGCTGAACCTAAAAAGGAAACAGCTAAAAAGACTGCAACAAAGAAAGCAACAACTAAGAAGACTACAGCTAAAAAAGCTACAGCTAAGACAGAAACTGTAAAAGAAGAAGCACCTAAAAAGACAACTAAGAAAGCAACTGCAAAGAAGACAACTAAGAAGGCTACAACTGCTAAGAAAGAAGCTCCTGTGAAGGAAGAACCTAAAGTAGAAGAAACAGTAGCTCCTGAAGTTGAAAAGAAGGTTGAAGTAGAACCTGAAGTAGTTGTTCAGGAAACTCCTGTTGAAGAAGCACCCGCTCCAGCACCAGTTGATTTAGGACCACGTAGAAGTGTGGCATTCATTGGTTCTGAATGTTATCCATTTGTAAAGACAGGTGGATTAGGAGATGTTATGTCTGCTCTTCCTAAGAGTCTTGCTAAGTTGAATTGTGATGTTAAGGTTATTATTCCTAGATATAAATGTATTCCACAGAAGTTCCAGGAAAAGATGGAATATAAAGGGTCATTCTCTATGGACTTATGTTCAGATGGTAAACAGTATTATGTAGGTATTATGGAATACCAGGAAGATGGCGTTGTTTATGATTTTATTGATAACGATGAATTCTTCTCTTGGGGTAATCCATATACTAATCTAATCGATGATATTCCTAAATTCTGTTATTTTGGTAAAGCGGCTCTTGCAGCACTTAACTATTTAGATTGGACACCTGATGTTGTACATTGTCATGACTGGCAGGCTGCTTTAGTTCCACTATACTTAAGAACATGCTTCAAAGACAGCAATGTAGGACGTGCAAGCTGTGTACTTACTATTCATAACTTAAGATTCCAGGGAATCTATGATAGAAAGACAATTCAGTACTGGTCAGGACTTCCTGATTATGTATTTAATAAAGACTGCCTCACACAGAATTGGTTGGATGCGAATATGTTAAAGGGTGGTATTACTTATAGTAATGTTGTAACTACTGTAAGTAACACATATGCTGGTGAAATCCAGACTGAAGAATATGGTGAAGGTCTTGAAGAACACTTAAGATATCATCATAACAAGCTTGTAGGTATCGTAAATGGTATTGATACAGATATCTGGAATCCAGCAACTGATAAACTATTAGCTGCGCCATATGACAGTCAGAATGTTATTGAAAACAAGAAAGCAAATAAGAAAGCTTTACAGGAATCATTAGGATTACAAGTAGATGATCATAAGATTGTCATTGGTTTGATTTCACGTTTGACAAATCAGAAGGGTCTAGATCTTGTAAATAGTGTAATTCCACATATTATGGATGAACATACACAGGTTGTTGTATTAGGTACAGGTGATGCCGAATATGAAGATGCATTCCGTTATTATGAAAATGCGTATAAGGGTAATTTCTGTGCTTATATTGCCTACAATGAAAATGTAGCACATAACATCTATGCTGGATGTGATGCATTATTAGTACCATCTAGATTTGAACCATGTGGATTAACTCAGTTAATTAGTATGAGATATGGTTCAGTACCAATCGTAAGAGAAACTGGTGGATTAAAAGATACAGTACAGCCTTATAACTTATTTGATAACACTGGTAATGGATTTACATTCGATAGATATGAAAGTGGTCTTTTATATGATGCAATCAATCGTGCTAAGACACTTTACTTCGAAAGTAGACCATACTGGGATGATATGGTAGTTCGTAATATGAACAAAGATGTTTCTTGGGAACAGAGTGCAAAACACTACAAAGATATGTATGTAGGATTAACACCTAAATATTAAAGCAAACAAAAATGCAATGTTAGAAATCTAACGTTGCATTTTTTTCTCCCAATATAATTATTTATCTCCCAAAAATGGTATCGATTTGGGAGAAAAGAGATAGAACTTGGGAGATAATCTTAATAACTATTAGACAACATATAAATTACTTAGGGATAAGGAGAATAAGAATGAAATAATTATTTCATAGAACAAGTGTTAGAAAATATCTAGATAAGAAGGTAGAAGATAAAAAAATAGAAATGATGTTGAAAGGTGCTATGGCTGAACCATCTGCAGGAAACCAACAGCCTTTGGAATTCTACAAAAACAAAGAAACAATAGAAAAACTATCAAAAACAAGCACTTATGCATCATGCTGTGCATCTGCACCTCTTACTTTTGTTGCATGTTATCGTATTAACTGTAGAATGCCTGAATATGCCCATATTGATATGAGTGCATCAATAGAAAATCTTCTATTAGAAGCAGATTCACTTGGACTTGGTGCTGTATGGTTAGGTATTGCACCATTAAAAGAGAGAATGGATGCAGTGCGTGAAGTATTAAATATACCTGAAAACTTAGAAGCTTTCGCAATTATTGCATGTGGATATCCTGAATCAGTGCGTCCTCAACAGAATCGTTTTGATAAAGATAGAATACATTACGTGTTATAAAAGCACATTTTTGTAGATGAATCTAAGAAATTTTCAAAATAATTGAGTATGATTCTTATAGGAGGAGTAATCTGTGAGGAACTTGATTTACAAAAATGCTAATATAATATATAATATTAGCAAGAATGTAAACATGAGGTGATATCATGGATGAAATACTTAGTTATATGAATAATGGTGTTTTGAATTTAAAAAGTTTAAAAGAAGTGAATTTGTCTAGACAGTCTATTTATAATTTCATTAAGAGAAATAATATGGAAAAGGTAGGACCAGGTATTTATATCTCAAAAGAAACATTAGAAGATGAAGCCTATGTATTATCGTTACGTTGTCCAAAAGGAGTGGTATCTCACGATGATGCTTTGTATTATTATGGTTTAGTGGATCGAGAACCTATGATTCATAATATTACGATGTATTCTGGCTATAATCCAACTACCTTAACTCGCGCTGGCTATAAAGTGTATACTGTAAAGAGAGAATTATTGGATTTAGGTAAATGCTAAGGATAAAATAAAAATGTAGGTAAAAAAACTGTTGTAAATCAATTCGGTCATGAGATTCCAATGTATGATTTAGAAAGAACAGTTTGTGATTTGGTAAGAAATAGAAGTAATTTTGAAATACAGGATTTTAATGCTGCATTAAAATCCTATGTAAAAAGAAAAGATAAGGATCTAAACCGTTTAATGTTTTATGCGAAGACATTTAGACTGGAAAAAATAATTAAACAATATATGGAGATATTGTTGTAATGTATTTGACTCCTGCACAAATAAAAGGAAAGATCAAGAATTTAGCTAAGAAAAATGGTACAGATCCAATTGCTTTGTTGAGAATATATATGATGGAACGTTTTCTGGAGCGAATAAGGTATTCAAAGTATAAAGATGATTTTATAATCAAAGGCGGAATATTGGTGACTTCTATGATTGGTATTGCAATGCGTTCGACAATGGATATTGATACAACAATACGTAATTTTGATTTAACAAAGGAAGAAATAACGAAAATTATCAGCGAGATTAAAAATATAGTTCTTGATGATCATATTGAATTTGTTTTGAAAGACGTGTTAGATGTTATGGATAACATGGAATATCCGGGGTTAAGAGTTTGTTATACTAATAGAGTAAGTGGTACAGTACTTAAATTTTTTAAGATAGAGAAATGGGTTTTTAGTTAAATGTTTCAAATATTCAAAAAATAACATAACTTTTTTTATGTAATTGATTAAAAATAATGAAATGAGATAAAAATCATAAAATAAACATAAATTTTAATCAAAATAACATAAATGATTTATGTAAAATCATTAAATAAGATAAATAAATGAAAAATAACATAAATATTTATCAAAATAGCATAAATGATTTATGTTAAAACAGTAAATAAACCAACACACATTTTAGTTCTTTCGATTGAAAGAACTTTTTTGCAATAAAAAAGGAACTCCGAAGAGTTCTGATGTAATGGATGCAGGTTTTAGGTCTCTGCTCCGACCGATGGAGATGGTTTTTTGAGGTCTCCATAGCGACTTTTTCTTTATCTACATCATAAAATCTTAGCAAAAAAGTCAAATTATACATAGTGAATATCTTCAAAAATCTAGAATAATATTGTGGTTGCTAACTTTCTGGTTAACGTTTTTTTGTGTCTATACAATGTAAGGATTTTCTAATTATATAGATTGTGAATATAGATGTGTGTATTGAGCATCTGATGAAAATAGAACTGTTTTTAAATAATCGTATGATATAATGAGAGGCAATCTAATATGAAGGGAGATTAATTATGCACTACAGATTAGGAAGGGAACTCAAAGCATTATCAAAGATTTTTACGCTAATAGGTATATTGATTATTATGGCGTAGCTGACCAATAATTCCGATTTAGCCTGATCATTAATTCC
>ERZ827496.1397-NODE-1397-length-28646-cov-3.071211_pt1 | contig 28646 bp, 29 predicted proteins | sample MGYA00519769_ERZ827496 | MGnify/ENA primary metagenome ERZ827496 (study PRJEB31778, sample SAMEA3449327) | human gut metagenome | biome: human gut; feature: human-associated habitat; material: faeces | place: United Kingdom | collected 2010/2012 ...
TACGAAGGGAGCGCCTTGTTATGAGCAAAAATGAGCTGCGCAGCAGCGGAGAGCATCGCAGATGCGGTTTTGCGAATGGCGCGCGTGAACTGTGATGATTTCTGCAATACACGAATATACGAAACCAGCGCCTTTTCATGAGCAAAAATGAGCTGCGCAGCAGCGGAAAGGATCAATCCTTCATGCCTCAGAAACGAATTTTATATTTTGATGTTTTGAATATTCTGGCCTGCATCTGTGTGATCTGGCTCCACTGCAACTCGGTTCTGTATTCTTACGATCCGGGAGCCGGTCTGTGGCGTCTGAGCCTGTTCGTTCAGGTGATCTGTCACTTCGCAGTGCCTGCTTTTTTCATGATCTCCGGGGCAAACCTGATGAATTACCGAGAGAAGTATTCCACGGCAGAATTTATCAAACGCCAAACCAAAGCTCAAAATGTGTGGATTAGTACGCCAACATGGCCAAACCACAATGCCATTTTCAATGCGGTGGGCATGACAATTCGCGAATATCGTTATTATGATGCTGAGCGCAAAGCCCTTGACTGGGAACATTTACTTGAAGATTTAAGTCAAGCAAGCGAAGGTGATGTGGTGCTTTTACACGGTTGCTGCCATAACCCAACCGGTATTGACCCAACCCCTGAACAATGGCAAGAATTAGCCGCACTTTCAGCAAAAAATGGTTGGTTACCACTCTTTGACTTTGCCTATCAAGGTTTAGCCAATGGCTTAGACCAAGATGCTTATGGTTTACGTGCTTTTGCGGCAAATCATAAAGAATTATTAGTGGCGAGTTCATTCTCTAAAAACTTTGGTTTATACAATGAGCGTGTCGGTGCCTTTACCCTTGTGGCTGAAAATGCAGAAATTGCTTCAACCGCTTTAACACAGGTGAAATCAATTATTCGTACCCTCTACTCTAACCCAGCATCTCACGGTGGGGCGACCGTAGCAACAGTATTAAATGATGCACAACTTCGTCAAGACTGGGAAAATGAATTGACTGAAATGCGTGAACGCATCAAAAAAATGCGTCATTTATTCGTTCAGTTATTAAAAGAATATGGTGCAGAACAAGATTTCAGCTTTATCATGGAACAAAATGGTATGTTCTCTTTCAGCGGCTTATCACCTGAACAAGTTGATCGCTTAAAAGAAGAATTTGCGATTTATGCTGTTCGTTCTGGTCGTATCAATGTAGCAGGTATCACTGAGGACAATATTCGTTATTTATGTGAAAGCATTGTAAAAGTGCTTTAATCAATAAAAACAAAAGTGCGGTTAAATTTGACCGCACTTTTTTAATCTCGTTATATCAAAAAGAAAAGGCAGATTTTACTCTGCCTTTTTATCAAACAATTACCATTGGTAACCGATGCTTCCACCCCAGTTTACATCACTGCGGGAATTGATACTTGCACCAACTTTAATCGAAATTTTGTTGTTATCAGAATTTCGACCATAACCAACCGCTAATGCATTTTCGTTGCGATAACCACCAACACCAACAGAAACTAAGCTTTTACCCGCTTCATTTGGACGTTGTAAGAAAGAAATCGCTGTCGCACCTGCAATACCTGCTCGTAATTTACGATCAACGTGATCAATTTTGTTGTCTAAACGATTGATGTTGTTATTAATGTTTTTCACAGCATTATCAACATAACGTTTATTTACTGCATCAGTTGGGTCTTTAGGATCAGCCACATTCACAATACGATTATTGTGAACATCCAAGCCACCGTGTGCATGGACTGTACCGCCAACGTTAAGATCACCCGTTGTTGTCACATTTTTGAATGTCGGTGTGTCAGATACTGCAACACTTAACACTTTGCCTTTTTTGTGAGTTAATTTAATATTTTTACCCGCATCAAGTGTTAACTTATCCATTTTTGTTGCAGTAGATTGAACCGTTTCTTCTGTCACTTCATTTACAACAGTACCTTCAGATGCACTTGCAGTCACGTTAAATCCACGACCACCTGCATTTTTGATTTCATCTTTGGTTTTTTGTGAAAGATCTACTTTGTAATTGGTTACTGTTGTAACAGAAATACCATTTTTAACTTCTGTTTTTTCACCAACTGTTACTGTAACAGCATCAGAAGCAGCTTCAACTGATGCTGAAGTGTCTTTTGCATTAACGGTGTAAATCGTTTGATTATTCGCACCAGTTTCAGAAGAAACCTCTACATTTGTTCCAGCTTTTACTTCTGTTTTAGCTGCCGCTGCGGCTTTAGTAATATTGGTATTAAGCTCGTTCTTCGCTGCATATAATTGGCTACCATTCACAGCATCTTTACTATCTGCTGAAATTGTACCATTTGATACATTCGTGATTTTTTTATCACCTGCATTAATACCATCTTTATCATTAATAGTAACAGGTCCTACGGTAATATTATTAGCTTTAACACTAGTAACTTCAATATCATCTTTTAAATTCACTTTAATATCAGTAGCATTTTTATCTTTTGTAACAACCACTTTGGTATTCTTACCATCCACAAAATTTACTTTGCCATGGGTATTAATACGTGATGTTTCTTTACCATTGTTTTGAATGTTAAAGCCCGCATTGTAATAAGCTTGATATAACTGGCTACCATTTACGGCATCATTTGAAGTAGCCGTAATTCGACCCGCACCTACATTTTGGATTTGGCGAACAAGTGCTCCATCACCTACAGATACTGCGCCTTTTTGAGTTGAAAAAGTACCATTGTAGTTAACCGTTTTGACTTTCGCATCATCGTCAAAAGAAGATAAAGCTTTTGCTGTCTGATTAAAATCATTGGCTGCACTACTTGAATAAGAACCCAATGTCACAGAATTTTCATGCGTAGCTTTTGCTTGAGTACCAATCACAACAGCACTAACCGCAGAGGCATTACTCGCTTGACCAAGAGCAATAGCATTAACAGCAGAAGAATTACTATCTTTACCAACCGCAACGGCATTCATTGATGAAGCATTAGCATTAGAGCCAGATGCCAATGCATCCACACCTGAAGCTTTAGATGCATAACCGAAAGCCATTGAACCTCTACCACTAGCATCTGCAGTATTACCTAATGCTGAAGCTCCTAAAGCACTCGCTTTAGCCCCATTACCTACAGCTGTCGAAACAACCCCACTTGCATTAGCTCCGGTACCTAGAGCCGCAGCACTTTGAGCGCCAGCGTAAGAACGACGTCCCAATGCTGTAGATTCTCGTCCTTCTGTCACTGCTTCTGAGCCCACAGCAATAGAATTATCTGCTCTAGCCGATGCACCACGACCTAATGCAGTTGCACCCCATGCTGAAGCTGATGCACTATCACCAAAAGCAGAAGCACTTAGTGCGAGAGCTTTTGAGTTTCTACCAACAGCGGTTGCTAGAGCGCCTGTTGCATTTGCTGTTGCACCAAAGGCTGAAGCCCCTTCACCATCAGCATAAGATGCAACCCCTACAGCAGTCTGACTATTTCCACCCGCTTTCTCATTAGAGGTTTTTGCCATTAAACCGATAGCAATTGCGTTTCCGCCTTTACCTGTTGATGCACGATCACCAATCGTCACGCCGTATTGAGAATTACCATTAGCTTTATCACCCAAAGTTACTGACCAACGTCCTGTATTTGTAGTATTACCACCAATTACTACGCTCTCAGTTGTTTCAGATTTAGCTTTATTACCTAAAACAACAGAATTCCCTGTTGTACCGGTTCCACCAAGGGCGCTCGCACCGATACCTCCAACAATATTTCCTTGATCATTTGATACCACATTGGTTTCAGCCATCGCGCTTGTAGTTGCACCTGCTAAAACTGCAGCGCCAATGATTACATTTAATGCTTTACGTTTATCGGTTTGAGATGATTTACCCACAGATTTGCTTAGTTCTGAAACAGCAACCCAGCATTGATTTACTTTATTCCAAATAATTTTAAAAACATGATTCATATTAAAGTTTCCTATAATCTAAAAATAACTAGTCAAGACAAACAAGATCTTGATTCTGTATAAGTATAATACGAAACTCAGCAATTAACAGATAATTTACAAGATTTTACAAAAGCTGACAAAGAATAGTTTTTTTTATGGAAAAGTTAAATGTAATGTAAAGATAAATTAAAGATAAATTAAAGATAAATTAATAACTTAAAACACATGTATAATTATATACTTATTCTGCTGATAAAAGTAAAAAAGGCCATAAAAATGACCATTTTTTATATTGAATTACCACTTCTCTAACGCTTCTTTATCGCTCTCTCTTGCTTCAATCCAACGTTCACCTTGATTAGTTTGTTCTTTTTTCCAGAACGGAGCTTTGGATTTTAAAAAGTCCATAATAAATTCATTAGCATGGTAAGCATCACCTCGGTGAGCAGAACTAATTCCAACTAAAACAATTTCATCGCCAGTATGTAAAAGTCCCACACGATGAATTACAGATACTCGCTGAATATCCCAACGCGCTTTCGCCTGTTCTACAATTTCACGTAAGGCTTTCTCTGTCATTGCGGGATAATGTTCTAAGTATAAGCTGGATACCTCATCGCCTAAATTAAGATCGCGAACTTTACCCACGAAAATAACCGTTGCACCAACCGAATGTTGTTCAGAAAGCCATTGGTAAACGGCATTTTGATCAAAAGGTTGTTCTTGTACTGAAATTTGAATATCCGTCATTTAGCCCCCCGTTACCGGTGGGAAAAATGCAATTTCATCGCCATTTTTGACCGCACTTTCTAATGGCATCAAGGTTTGATTAATGGCGACTAAAAGCTTCCCTTTTTCTAACGCTAACGCCCATCTATCACCTTTTTGAGCGAGATGTTCACGCACCGCTTCTGCTGTCGCAAAATCGCCTTCAAGCTGAATAGAATCTTCCCCAATTAATTCGCGAGTTTGAGCAAAAAATAAAACATTTAACATCTTATTTTTCCTCCGCAATAAAATGACCAGATTTTCCACCGCTCTTTTCTAACAGGCGAACGTGCTCAATTACCATGTCTTTTTGTACGGCTTTACACATATCGTAAATGGTTAAGGCTGCTACGCTTGCTGCCGTTAATGCTTCCATTTCTACGCCGGTTTTTCCGGTTAATTTGCACAGAGATTGAATACGAACTTGATTGGTTTCAAGTAACGGTTCTAAATTTACTTCTACTTTAGAAAGTAATAAGGGGTGGCAAAGCGGGATAAGTTCCCAAGTACGTTTTGCTGCTTGAATACCTGCAATACGCGCTGTAGCAAATACATCACCTTTGTGATGTTTGCCTTCCACGATCATAGCAAGGGTTTCTTTTGACATAGTAACGATGGCTTCAGCACGAGCTTCACGAACAGTCTCTGCTTTTGCAGAAACATCCACCATATTGGCTTCGCCTTGAGAATTGATATGCGTAAATGTAGTCATAATAAAATAAAGTGCGGTTAAAATATTGAATGTTTTACATGTGTGACGAAAGCAAAATAAGTGAACAGTAAAAGTCACCTATTTTCTTTTAGCCACCGATAGAAGCTAAATGATTTCTTACGCCACTATCACCGATATGCAAATAATGATGTTCACGTTTGCCTTGCAATGCAGAAAAAATACGTGCTTGCAAAATATCTTGCTGTTCATGGGATTGCAATAAGTCACGTAATTCAATGCCTTCTTCGCCAAATAAACAGAGATGAAGTTTGCCCTTCGCTGACACTCTGAGACGATTACAGCTTGCGCAGAAATTCTTCTCATAAGGCATAATTAAGCCAATTTCGCCTGCATAATCAGGATGCGTAAATACTTTAGCTGGACCATCAGTATGGGATTTGTGTTGTAATTGCCAACCGTTTTGCAGCAATTTATCCGCTAATACTTGTCCTGAAAGATGGAATTTATCAAAGAAACTATCCATTTCGCCCGTTTGCATGAGTTCGATAAAGCGCATTTGAATTGGGCGATCTTTTACCCAAACAAGGAATTGCTCAAACTCTTTGTCATTCAAATTTTTCATTAAAACTGAATTGACTTTAACTTTGTTGTAGCCCACTTCAAATGCACGATCGATACCACGCATCACGTCATCAAATTTATTGATACCTGTAATTTGATGGAACATTTTTGGATCTAAACTATCAACACTGACGTTAATAGACGTAATCCCTGCTTTCTTCCAATCAGCCACATCTTTTGCCATGCGATAGCCATTTGTCGTGACGGCTAATTGACGGATTCCATCAATATTAGCAATGCTTTCAGCAATAGAAATAAAATCTTTGCGTAAAGTCGGTTCGCCACCCGTTAAACGGATTTTCTCTGTGCCCATTTCAGCAAACGCTTGAGCAAGATGGGTAATTTCTTTTAAGGTTAAGAAACTTGGTTTGTTAGCTTCGGGTTGATAACCATCAGGTAAACAATAGGTACAACGAAAATTACACTGATCGGTAATCGACAGTCGTAGATAGTAATATTGGCGTTGGAAAGGATCGACTAAGCGAGACTCTCCTACGTTCTTGATAGGAATGGATTGCATTTTACACCTTTCTAAATATGGAGAGGATAAACCGTTTCCAGCGTATCCCTGAATAACGTACCGCGTTATTGGCTTGCCACCGTATTTCTTATGAAACTTAGGCTAAACAAGCTCGGAGTTATGCGTTAAAAATAAATTGTGTTGGTATTGTAATAAAAGCAAGCGGTTAATAGCAATAATTTGGTAGAATAACCCGACTATATTGATAAAAATAACAGCATTAACTTATATAAAAAAATATATAACATTATTTTTTATAATAATTTATAGGTAAAAAAGGAAGAAAAATGTCTGATTTATCTCGTCACAGCCGTCATGAACATTTAGACGAAATCAAACATATTGTTGCTATTGGTGGTGGTCATGGATTAGGGCGTGTATTATCGGCGCTTAGTTTTATGAAAGAGCGTTTAACCGGTATTGTCACCACCACAGATAACGGCGGTTCAACTGGCCGAATTCGCCAAGAACGAGGTGGTATCGCATGGGGCGATCTGCGTAATTGCTTAAATCAAATCATTATTGAACCGAGCACGGCATCTGCATTATTTGAATACCGCTTTACTGGTGAAGGTGAACTTTCTGGGCATAATTTAGGCAATTTAATGCTCAAAGCTTTAGAAGATATGCATATTCGCCCTATTGAAGCCATTAACTTAATTCGTGAATTACTCAAAGTAAAATCTCACATTATTCCCATGTCAGAAGAACCTGTTCATCTTGCCGCGAGTTTAGGTTCCGGCTCCAGTATTGTGGGGGAAGTGAGCATTGATAATTTAACGGAATTACCTCAATCACTTTTCTTAGTGCCCATGGTTAAAGCCGCACAAGAAGCCATCCAAGCATTGGAGCAAGCGGAAGTCATTTTACTTGGTCCAGGAAGTTTCATGACGAGCATTATGCCACCATTATTATTACCTGAATTAGCTACTGCCCTGCGTAATAGCAAAGCGAAAGTAATTTTTATTGATAATTTAGGGGTAGAAATTGGCGCTGCCTCTCAGCTTTCACTGGCTGATCGTATTCAGAAAATTAATGAAATCGTCGGTGCCCCCGTTATTAATGGTGCTATTACCCCTTATCGCGAACAAAGTGCGGTCGATTTGTCTGCCATTTCTTCCGTTAAAATCTTGGCTAAACGCTTGAATGCTGATGATGTCAGCTATCGTCATGACCGAACATTACTTGTCAAAGCTATCGATGAATTAGTGGGTGAATTAGATTACGAATAAAAAAACCGCACGTTAAAGTGCGGTCATTTTTTGACTTATTTTTTTCCGAAAACTCTCACATTCGTGAAACCATTTTCTTTTAAATAAAGCGCTTGCAATTTACTCATCACACCACGCTCACAATAAAGCACATAGTTTTTACTTTGATCTAATGAGCCGAATTGTGAAGATAATTTATAAAACGGCAATTGCATCACTTGATGCTCATCTGATTCAAATGGATTTTCATCTGTCTCTTCAGGGCTACGAATATCTAAAATAATATCGTTTTCACCAAGTACTGAAATGGTATCCACTTCTACCACTTCTTTCTCTGTTTCTTCTGCAATTTGGCGAATATCTAAATATTGTGCATTTTCAACCGCACTTTCCAACACGCCAAAATCAAAGTGATTTTCTTCTTCAAGAATTTTTTCACGCACGGCTTTAATCGTTGGATTTTTAGAAATCACCCCACAGAATTCTGGCATTGATTTGGCAATATCATCTGTGCCGATCTCTTTCGCCATCGCGATAATTTGTTCTTTATCATGGGTAATAAGTGGACGTAATACTAATGCATCAGATGCTTCATCAATTAAACGCAAATTGGTTAAGGTTTGGCTTGAAACTTGTCCGAGTGCTTCGCCGGTAACAATGGCTTGAATATCAAAACGTTGTGCAACTTTACTTGCAGCTCGCACCATCATTCGTTTTAATACGACGCCCATTTGGCCGTTATCGACTTTCTCTAAAATCTCACCCACTACGCCTTCAAAAGGAATGGCAATAAATCGGACTTTATGGGATGAGCTATAGCGATTCCAAATATGGTAAGCCATTTGTTTCACGCCAATTTCATGGGCTGCGCCGCCTAAATTGAAGAAACAATAATGCACACGTGAACCACGGCGAATAAGCATATAACTAGATACACCTGAATCAAATCCACCTGAAATCAATGAAAGCACGTCTTCTTGTGTCCCAATTGGATAACCACCAAGACCAACATGACGAGCTCTCACCAGCATCATTTTGTCATCTTCAATATCAATACGCACCGTCACATCAGGATTTTTTAAGCGTACTTTTGCACTTTCAATATGCTGATTTAAACCACCACCGATATAACGTTCTGCTTCAATGGAACTAAAATCATGTTTCCCTTTGCGTTTTACACGTACACAAAAGGTTTTGTTTTCTAGTTGAGCAGCGACATCCGCTAAGGTCAACTCAAAGATATGATGTAAATCGGTAAACGGTTTTTCTTCCACTTCTAAAAAATGATGAATCCCTGGAATGCGTTGTAAAAGCCCGATCAACTCTTCACGATTGGCTTCATTTTTTGAGCGCACTTCGATGTAATCCCAATGACGAACAACCGCTGTTTCTTCATCATATTTCTGTAAAATATTGCGGATATTTGAGGTCAAAATTTTTGCGAAACGCTTACGCACGGTTTCGCTTTTAATCATAATTTCAGGAAAAAGTTTAACGATAAATTTCATAATAATCTGTGAATAATAAAAAATGGCCGTATTGTACGCTAAATTCCAGATCCCACAAAGTTCAAATTCTCACGAAAAACTGACCGCACTTTGAAATAAGTTTTTAACATCCCTATAAAAATCAAGTACAATACGGAGCAATTTATTCATCTGAAAAGGATAATTTAATGGCGCGTAAACCAGCAAATGCTGAACCTGATTTTGAAACAACACTTGCACAGTTAGAAACAATTGTGACAAAACTTGAAAGCGGTGAATTACCATTGGAAGATGCGCTGAAAGAATTTGAGAACGGTATTAAATTGGCTCAACTTGGTCAAGAGCGCTTGCAACAAGCAGAACAACGTATTCAAATTTTGTTACAAAAAAGCGAAACCGCCCCATTAAGTGATTATCAAGGGGACGAGTAATCCATGAGTTATCAATTCGGCACTGAACTCAAACAAGTTCAAGATCGTATTAATCAGTTTTTAGCCAATCAATTTGAAGAAATTGACTCTTATAATGCCCCTTTGCGTGATGCCATGAAATATGGCTTATTGCTAGGCGGCAAACGCGTTCGTCCTTTCCTTGTCTATGCAACGGGTAAAATGCTGGGGGCAGAAATGCCCGCTTTAGATTACGCGGCGGCAGCTATTGAATCTATCCATGCTTATTCTTTAATTCATGATGATTTGCCTGCCATGGACAACGATGAACTTCGTCGTGGTCAACCAACATGTCATATTGCTTTTGATGAAGCGACTGCCATTTTAGCTGGCGATGCATTACAAACTTTTGCCTTTGAAATTCTTACGCAAGCCCCTTCTCTTTCTGCAGAACAAAAATTGCAATTAGTGAAAGTCTTAGCTCAAGCATCTGGCGTACAAGGCATGTGTTTAGGGCAAAGTTTAGATTTAATTTCTGAGCATAAACAAGTTAATTTAGCTGAATTAGAACTTATTCATCGCAACAAAACGGGTGCATTGCTAACGGCCGCATTAAAAATGGGTTTTATCTGCTCTCCTCACTTTCAAAACAAAGAATTAAAGCAACAACTAGAACGTTATTCACAAGCTATTGGTTTAGCTTTCCAAGTACAAGATGACATTTTAGATATTGAAGGTGACAGTGCTGAAATCGGTAAACCGGTGGGGTCTGATTTAGATTTAGATAAAAGCACTTATCCAAAGCTGTTAGGATTAGAGGGCGCGAAACAAAAAGCACAAGAACTCTATCAAACTGCCTTACATGAATTAGACAATTTACCTTTTGATACTACTGCATTGCGTGCATTAGCTGAATTTATTGTCAATCGTAAAAGTTAATGGTGACAGCACTGACTTTGATTTCTCAAAGTGCGGTCACTTTTTTCACATTTTAGGACTAACGAATATATGAACAACTATCCTCTTTTATCCTTAATTAATTCGCCGGAAGATTTGCGTCTTTTAAATAAAGATCAGCTTCCGCAACTTTGTCAGGAATTACGGAGTTATCTGTTGGAATCCGTTAGTCAAACCAGTGGTCATTTAGCATCTGGTCTTGGTACCGTTGAATTGACTGTTGCATTACACTACATTTTTAAAACCCCTTTTGATCAATTAATTTGGGATGTGGGCCATCAAGCTTACCCACACAAAATTTTGACGGGGCGTCGTGATCAAATGTCCACCATTCGCCAAAAAGGCGGTATTCATCCTTTCCCTTGGCGTGAAGAAAGTGAGTTTGATGTATTAAGTGTTGGACACTCTTCCACTTCAATCAGTGCAGGACTAGGTATTGCTGTTGCCGCAGAACGTGAAAATGCGGGTCGTAAAACCGTTTGTGTAATTGGTGACGGTGCTATCACTGCGGGGATGGCATTTGAAGCATTAAACCATGCGGGTTCTTTGCATACTGATATGTTGGTCATTTTAAATGACAATGAAATGTCTATTTCTGAAAATGTGGGGGCATTGAATAATCACCTTGCTCGCATTTTCTCTGGTTCATTATATTCAACAGTTCGTGATGGCAGTAAAAAAATCTTAGATAAAGTACCGACCGTTAAAAACTTTATGAAGAAAACCGAAGAACATATGAAAGGTGTGATGTTCTCGCCAGAAAGTACGCTCTTTGAAGAACTCGGTTTTAACTATATTGGACCTATTGATGGGCATAATATTGATGAATTAATTGCCACCTTAAGCAATATGCGCGATCTCAAAGGGCCGCAATTCTTACACATCAAAACTAAAAAAGGAAAAGGTTACGAGCCTGCAGAAAAAGACCCAATTGGTTTCCATGGCGTACCAAAATTTGACCCAACAAGTGGTCAATTGCCTAAATCAAATGCCAAACCAACCTATTCAAAAATCTTTGGCGATTGGTTATGTGAAATGGCAGAACAAGACGATAAATTAGTCGGTATTACACCTGCAATGCGTGAAGGTTCTGGCATGGTTGAATTTTCAGAACGATTCCCACAACAATATTTTGATGTAGCCATCGCTGAGCAACATGCTGTTACCTTTGCAGCCGGTCTTGCAATTGGCGGTTATAAACCTGTTGTGGCAATTTACTCTACCTTCTTACAGCGTGCTTATGATCAGCTTATTCACGATGTTGCTATTCAAAACTTACCTGTTCTCTTTGCCATCGATCGTGCAGGTATCGTAGGTGCTGATGGTCAAACTCACCAAGGTGCGTTTGATTTAAGTTTTATGCGCTGCATTCCGAATATGATCATTATGACACCAAGTGATGAAAATGAATGTCGCCAAATGCTTTATACCGGTTATAAATGTGGTAAACCGGCTGCGGTACGTTATCCGCGTGGAAATGCAATCGGCGTAGAATTAACCCCACTTGCTGAATTAGAAATTGGTCGTTCAAAAATGGTTCGTCAAGGTGAAAAAATCGCGATTCTGAATTTTGGTACACTCTTACCTGCCGCTTTATCTGTGGCAGAAAAACTCAATGCGACTGTTGTCGATATGCGCTTTGTAAAACCAATTGATGAAGCTCGTATTCTAGAAATGGCGGATACCCATGACGTCATTGTGACATTGGAAGAAAATGCGATTCAAGGTGGCGCAGGTTCTGCTGTTTCAGAAGTGCTAAATTCTCATGGAAAAACAACCGCACTTTTACAACTTGGTTTACCTGATATCTTTATTCCGCAAGGTACACAACAAGAAGCACTTGCTGAAATTAAATTAGATGAAAAAGGGATTGAAGAGCAAATCGTTGCCTTTATAAAGGGCTAAATTCGTTCATTTTCGTTTAATTTTGATATTTTTAAAAATTTTTTCAAAAATATCGAACTATTTCAAAAACACACAGTCTGATACATTGCTAGTGCACTGCATATTGCAGTTATCTTTTTGAAGTTTCTTATAAATTAAGACCTCCCCGCTATTCAAGTTTTGAGTAGCGGTTTTTTCTTTTTTGGAGGTAATAAAAAAGGACGCTTTTCAGCGTCCTAATTTTTGAATCTAAACTTTAAAAAATTAAAGTGCAGATTTTGCTTTTTCAACTAATGCAGCGAACGCCACTTTGTCGAATACAGCGATATCAGCAAGGATCTTACGGTCGATTTCAACAGACGCTTTTTTCAAGCCGTTGATGAATTTGCTGTAAGATAAACCATTTTGACGAGCCGCAGCGTTGATACGTGCAATCCATAATTGACGGAATTGACGTTTACGTTGACGACGGTCACGATATGCGTATTGACCAGCTTTGATCACCGTTTGGAAAGCAACGCGATACACGCGTGAACGTGCACCATAATAACCTTTAGCAGCCTTAAGAACTTTCTTATGGCGTGCTCTTGCAATAACACCACGTTTTACACGAGCCATTATTTAATCTCCTATGTAATATTTTTAACTAATTTAACTAATCGTACGTTTTGCTTAAATAACGGCTTATGCGTATGGTAAGCAAGCTACTACTAAAACTTGGTCTGCTTTCGCAACCATTGATTTATGACGTAAATGACGTTTACGTTTAGTTGTCTTTTTAGTCAAAATATGACGTAAGTGAGATTGTTTACGTTTGAAACCGCCAGAAGCTGTTTTTTTGAAACGCTTAGCAGCACCACGTACTGTTTTAATTTTAGGCATTGTTAAAATAACTCCGCATTTTAAGTTAAACACATAATTAGGCGAATCCGAAGATTACTTGTAGGCACTAATTATTCCAATATGGCAAATTGAATTGCCCTTCTCCAAAAGCAATTAGGCTGCGTAGTTTGCCCAATATGCAGTTGTATTCTCACCGAAGTGAAAATTCGATTATCTAGATTAGATCTAAATAAAAAATTATTTTTTCTTAGGTGCTAACACCATTACCGCTTGGCGACCTTCTAATTTACCCGGTGCAGATTCCACTACTGAAATGTCAGCCAAATCGTTTTTAACGCGTTCTAATACGTCTAAACCGATATCTTGGTGAGCCATTTCACGACCACGGAAACGTACAGTAATTTTCGCTTTATCGCCATCTTCTAAGAAACGGATTAAGCTACGTAATTTAACTTGGTAGTCACCTTCATCAGTACCTGGACGGAATTTAATTTCCTTCACTTGTACGACTTTTTGTTTTTTCTTCTGTTCTTTTGCGGTTTTGCTCTTTTCATAGAGGAATTTGCCGTAGTTCATAATACGACAAACCGGTGGTTCGGCATTCGGACTGATCTCAACTAAATCAAGCGCTGCTTGTTCTGCCATATCTAAGGCCTGTTGAATTGATACAATCCCCGCTTGTTCACCATCTTGGTCAATCAAACGAACTTCTTTTACTCGAATTTCATCGTTAATGCGATTCGGGCGGTTAGCTGCCGGAGCTTTTTTTACGGTTTTGATAATGTTATTCCTTCTATTTATTTAAGATAAAACCCACTGCATTTAAAACAGAAGATTTCTTCAATCATTTGCTATAAAAACAAACAAAAAACGGGCAAAATTTTATAGTATTTGCCACGTTTATGCAACAAGGATTTCTATTCCTTTAAATATCAGCGGGTAAAGCACTTATTTCAGCAGAAATACTTTCACCAAATTGAAGTAATTTCTCTAATCTCGCCGTTTCAATACACACCATATTTCGATATCCATCTGCTTTCATTGCACTTGGCGTTTTTTCCCAAGGATTCCATAGCACAATTGAATCTGCATGATGATGGGTAATTTGAATACGTCGATTAAATGCTTTATCCACCAAGAATGTTTTATTTTCTTCTAATGAATAAATACAATCCACACCTTGTTCTATTTTGCGTGTTGAAGGAACATCAGTATGTTTACCTTGTAATGAGTCATAACAACGACTTGGTAAATTTTGGACTTCAATTTGTGAAATATCACCAATATTAAAATAACTGTGTAATGCCGCTTGAGCTGGTTCTTGCCCTAAATGCGTTAAAGTCATTGTGCATTTATCGGTAAATTCCATTTTCATTTTGGTTTCAATCACACCATATTCAGAAAAGAGTGAAAATTCTAACCGCACTTTATTCGCTTGCAGATCATAATCACTCAATTGCCACAAACGTAAACGCGCTGTACCGTGTGAAGGTTGTTTAACGCCTCCAAACCAAGGGTAACAAAGCGGTACACCACCACGAATCGCGACACCTTGTGCAAAAGGTTCAATCTCACTTAGCCAAAAGATATCCTGCTCTGCCCCTTTAGGCTGCCAATTTAATAGCTGCGCCCCTTGTAGTGCAATTCGAGCGTAACCTACAGAGTGATTTAAAGTTAAAACAGGAATTTCATTGATACGTTCTAACGTTAATTCTGGTGTTAATTGTTGAATTTGAGCTGTCATATTCGCCTCCTTGTGATAAGGCTATTATATAGAAGAAAGAGATACTTGAGTTTATTTTTATACCGTGAATATAAAAAAACCGCACATCAAAGTGCGGTCATTTTTAATTAAGATTTTAAAGAGTCAATTACTCTTCACCCAACAATTTCAACTCACGTTGTCTTACTTGGGATTTTAAGATTTCAGCAAACTCTTCAATCGTGAAAGTACCTAAATCTGCACCTTTACGGGTACGAACCGCCACTTTGCCTTCAGCGATTTCTTTATCACCACAAACGAGCATATAAGGCACGCGACGTAAGGTATGTTCGCGGATCTTAAAGCCAACTTTTTCATTACGTAAATCTGCTTTAACGCGTAATCCAGCATCAGAAAGTTGTTTCACTACTTTTTGAACGTAGTCTGCTTGGCTATCTGTAATATTCATCACAATCGCTTGAACTGGTGCTAACCATGCAGGGAAGAAACCCGCATATTCTTCGGTAATAATACCAATGAAACGTTCAATTGACCCTAAAATCGCACGGTGAATCATAACCGGAGTACGACGATCATTGTCTTCTGCAACATAAGATGCGTTTAAACGGCCTGGTAATGCAAAGTCTAATTGGATAGTACCGCATTGCCATTCACGATCTAAACAGTCACGTAATGCAAACTCAATTTTCGGACCATAGAATGCACCTTCACCTTCTTGAATTTCATATTCAAGACCGTTATGTGCTAATGCTGCCGCAAGACCTGCTTCTGCGCGATCCCACATATCATCTGCACCGATACGTTTTTCAGGACGAGTGGATAATTTCACCTGAATATTTTGGAAACCGAACGTGCTGTAAATGTCGTAAACCATTTTAATACAGCTGGTTACTTCACTTTCAATTTGGTCTTCAGTACAGAAAATGTGTGCATCATCTTGAGTGAAGCCACGTACACGCATTAAACCGTGTAAAGAACCTGATGGTTCATTACGGTGACAAGAACCAAATTCCGCCATACGGATTGGTAAATCACGGTAAGATTTTAAACCTTGGTTAAAGATTTGAACGTGTCCTGGGCAGTTCATTGGTTTAATCGCATATTCACGGTTTTCTGATTGTGTAGTAAACATCAAATCGCCGTAGTTTTGCCAGTGACCTGTTTTTTCCCATAACACACGGTCCATCATGAACGGACCTTTCACTTCTTGATAATCGTATTCTTTTAATTTAGTACGTACGAAGGTTTCCAATTCACGGAAAATTGTCCAACCATCATTATGCCAGAACACCATACCCGGTGCTTCTTCTTGCATATGATATAAATCTAACGCTTTACCGATTTTACGGTGGTCACGTTTTGCGGCTTCTTCTAAGCGAGTTAAGTATTCCGCTAATTGTTTTTTATCAGCCCAAGCCGTACCATAGATACGTTGTAACATTTTATTTTTGCTATCACCACGCCAGTAAGCACCTGCAACTTTCATTAATTTAAAGTTGTGGCAAAAACGCATATTTGGCACATGTGGTCCACGACACATATCAATGTATTCTTCGTGATGATAAAGCGCAGGAGTCGCAGTGCGTTCGATATTTTCATCTAAGATTGCCATTTTGTATGGCTCACCACGTTTTTCAAAAGTATCTCTTGCTTCTTGCCAGCTTACCGGAGTTTTAATTACGTCATAATTGGTTTTCGCCAATTCAAGCATACGTTTTTCGATAGCATCAATGTCTTCTTGCGTTAAAGAACGGTCTAGATCCACGTCATAATAGAAGCCATTTTCAATCGTTGGACCAATTGCCATTTTGACATCTGGGAATAATTGTTTGATTGCGTGACCAAGCAAGTGTGCGCAAGAGTGACGAATAATTTCTAAACCGTCTTCATCTTTTGCTGTAATAATTTCAAGGTTGGCATCTTCATTAATGATGTCACAGGCATCATGACGTACGCCGTTTACACGGCCCGCAATGGTTGCTTTGGCAAGACCGGCTCCGATATCTTGAGCCACTTCTAACACAGAAACTGGACGATCAAATTCACGTTTAGAACCGTCCGGTAAAGTAATAATAGGCATAATTTTTCCTTATACAGTGGTCGCCCATACGAAAGGCAACATGCAAATAATAATTAAAAACAAACCGCACTTTCATTCACTCCCACTATTGAGCAAACCAAGTGCGGCGGAGAATTTTAGCACTTTCCACCACACTTGTTAATATCTCGCTGAATTCTTTCCAATGAGTAAACAATGATTTTCCTGATAGAGACTTTATCTATTCAAAATTTCCGATAAAATGACCGCACTTTTGATAAACACAAATTAAAGGAAACTCTATGAACGTATTAGTATTAAAATCAAGCATCCTTGCAGATAACTCTCAAAGCAATAAATTAGCCGATTACACCATTGAAAAATTAAAAGACCACAACATTGTGGTACGTGATTTAGCGGCGCAACCCCTTCCCCATTTTGATACAACGGCAGCAACTGCGGTACGTGGCGAGCCTAAAACAACGGAAGAAAATGCACTTTTAGCGCTATCAGATGAATTAGTCGCTGAATTAAAGGCTGCGGATATCATCGTCATTGGGGCGCCAATGTATAACTTAGGCATCCCAACACAACTTAAATCTTATTTTGATTTTATCGCTCGCCCTCGTGTAACTTTCCAATACACAGCAAATGGTCCAGAAGGTTTACTTCAGGGCAAAAAAGCAATTGTATTAGCAAGTTTTGGTGGCATGTATGATGAAAACAACAATGTGACGAATTACTTAAAAGCGATTTTAGGTTTTGTTGGTATTACCGATGTTCAGTTTGCTTATGCAAAAGGTATCGGATTAGGTGCTGAAGCGATTAAAAAAGCACAACGTTCAGCAAGAAATAAAATTGATGAGATCGTTGCTTCTCTCTAATCACTGAATCAACCTCTTCTATTAAGCCATTTTGAGAGATGCCTCGAAATGGCTTTTTTCTAATCAACTTTCTCTATTTTTGATATCTTTGGTTAAAAATTAAAAAAATATTGTAAAATCACGCCAATTTTTTGATTATTTTCTTGACTTATGCTCTATGTACTAGTTTAATAGTGCGAAAGTTCAGAACACAGGATTGATTATGAAAAATACCCCTTTTATTGCGGTGACCTCTCAACCGGTTCCCTATCATGCCGACACCACCGCAATTTTTAATACACTTTGCAAACAGAACTCAAATTCTCTTCTCCTCGACTCTGCCGAAATTGGTAGTAAAAATAGCTTACAAAGTCTTATTCTAATTAATGCGGCCGTTAAAATTACTTGCTTAGGCAATCAAGTGACTTTTAGAGCGCTAAATGCGAACGGTAAACAAGTGTTAAAAGAAATTCATCCCGTATTAAGCCAACTTGGTACCGTAAGTGCGGTCAATTTTGACAATGAATTTTCTGTACAATTTGCGCCACTCGATAATCAATTAGATGAAGACAGTAAATTACAAGCTGCAACAATCTTTGATGGTCTTCGTGTCATTTCTAACCATTATCAACATAGCAGTACGCCAGTCTTTTTAGGTGGTTTATTTGCTTATGATTTGGTGGCAAATTTTATTCCAATGCAAGGTGTTGAATTAAAAGATGATGGTATTCACTGCCCGGATTACAGTTTCTATCTCGCCGAAAATTTAATTACCATCGATCACCAAAGCCAACAAGCTACCTTAAAAAGCTTCTGTTTCAGCCAAGAAGAACAAGTGGAAGTCGCGAAAACGGCACTTTCTATTGCACAAAAATTAAAAAATATTGATGGCGTACTTTCCATTAAAGCAGCAAGTGATGAGGTCAGTACCAACTTTGAAGATCCTGAATTTATCGGCATTGTAAAAGCATTAAAACATCATATTAATATTGGTGATGTATTCCAAATCGTGCCATCTCGCCGTTTTTCATTAGCTTGCCCGAATACCCTTGCGAGCTATGCACAATTAAAACATAACAATCCAAGCCCTTATATGTTCTACATGAACGATGAGGATTTCATTTTATTCGGTGCATCACCTGAAAGTGCGTTGAAATATGCGCCAGACAATCGCCAATTAGAAATTTACCCAATTGCAGGTTCTCGCCCACGTGGTTTTGATGCGCATGGTAATATTGACCCAGAATTGGATGCACGCTTGGAATTAGAATTACGTCTTGATCATAAAGAACAAGCTGAACATTTAATGTTGGTAGATTTAGCACGTAATGACATTGCTCGTGTTTGCCAAAGCGGTACACGTAAAGTCGCCGAATTAATGCAAGTGGATCGCTATTCTCACATCATGCATTTGGTTTCTCGCGTGGTGGGTAAACTTCGTCCTGAACTTGATGCCTTACACGCTTATCAAGCTTGTATGAATATGGGGACGTTAACTGGTGCGCCTAAAATTAAAGCCATGCAGTTAATTTATCAATTTGAACAGCAAAAACGCCACAGCTACGGTGGTGCGGTCGGTTATCTCACCTCTGACGGCCGTTTTGATACCTGTATCGTGATTCGTTCTGCCTTTGTACAAAATGACATTGCCCATATTCAAGCAGGTTGTGGTGAAGTATTAGATTCTGATCCTCAAATGGAAGCGGATGAAACTCGCCATAAAGCGGCTGCAGTGCTTAAAGCAATCAAACAAATCAATACCCAAGCAAAATAAGGACGATAAATTATGGCTAATATTCTCTTTTTAGATAATTTCGATTCATTCACTTATAACTTAGTGGATCAATTCCGTGTGCTTGGGCATAACGTAAAAATTTATCGTAATGACACCAATTTAGAACAAGTGGTGCAAGAGGCATTAAATACACCGGATACGATTCTTGCGCTCTCACCAGGGCCAGGTACTCCGGCAGAAGCTGGGATCTTACTCCCGCTCATTGAACGTTTAAAAAATGATGTGCCAATTATTGGGATTTGCTTAGGCCATCAAGCGCTTATTCAAGCCTTTGGTGGAGAGGTTGTACATGCAGGCGAAGTATTACATGGTAAAGTATCGCGCATTCAACACGATAACCAAGCCATGTTTAAAGATATTGCCAACCCAATGCCTGTGGCACGTTATCACTCTTTAATGGGTAAAAATCTGCCTGACGAATTTATTGTCAATGCCGATTACAATGGTATCGTGATGGCAATTCGACATAAAACCTTGCCAATTTGTGCTTTCCAATTCCACCCAGAAAGCATTCTTACTGTGCAAGGTTCGAAATTATTACAACAATCTGTGGAATGGTTATTAAACAGAGATTAAGGAAGAAAAAAATGATTACCGTATATGGATTAAAAGAAACCCTTACCCCACGTCGTAAAGCTATTGCCAAGGCTATTTATGACAGTCTTAATTTAGGCTTGGATATTCCGCATGGCAAGCATACCATTCGATTCGAGTGTTTGGATAAAGAAGATTTTTTCTATCCAGAAGATCGTAGCGAAAACTATATCGCAATCGAAATTAATCTTATGCAGGGACGTTTAGAAGGGACTAAAAAACGTTTGATCAAAATGCTATTTAGCGAATTAGAATACAAAATCGGTATTAAATCCTATGATGTAGAAATCACCATTAAGGAACAGCCTGCTCATTGCTGGGGCTTCCGTGGTATGACAGGTGATGAAGCTCGAGACTTAGTCTATGATCTTAACGTATAAGGAAGATTGATTATGCAAACGGCTCAATTATTAGAACAACTTTACAGTGGAAAAACACTTAATAAAGAAGAAAGTGCGGTCATTTTTAATGCCATTATGCAAGGCGAGCTCAATAACGAACAAATCGCTGCCATGCTGATTGCATTAAAAGTACGTGGTGCCACTATTGATGAATTAAGTGGTGCGGTATCTGCGTCTTTGCAAAATGCCAAATCATTCCCTCGCCCTGACTACCCTTTTGCGGATATTGTGGGTACTGGCGGTGATGGTCAAAACACAATTAATATTTCTACGGCGAGTGCTATTGTTGCAGCCTCTATGGGAGCCAAAGTAGCCAAACACGGCAACCGTAGCGTATCAAGCAAATCAGGTGCCAGTGATGTATTAACTGCTCTCGGGGTGAATGTCAATGTCACGCCAGAACAAGCTCGTCAAGCACTTGATGATATTGGGGGATGTTTCTTATTTGCTCAACAATATCACAGTGGGTTTAAACATGTCGCCCCTGTTCGTGCCGCATTAAAAACACGTACGCTTTTTAATATTTTAGGTCCATTAATCAATCCAGCTCGCCCAACTTATCATTTGCTTGGCGTGTATGCCCCTGAATTAGTGAAAACCTATGCAGAAACTGCTGTTGCATTAGGTCATCAACATACTTTTGTTGTGCATGGTGCGGGTCTTGATGAAGTCGCGGTACATGGTGAAACTCAAGTGGCTGAAATTAAAAACGGTAAAATTGACTACTTCACCTTAACACCAGAAGATTTTGGTTTAAAAACACAATCTTTAGAAAGTTTACGTGGTGGCGAACCGCAAGAAAATGCTCAATATCTGACCGCACTTTTACAAGGCAAAGGTAAAGCGGAACACGCTAATGCGGTAGCGGCGAATGTGGCATTATTGCTGAAATTATTTGGTCATGATGACTTAAAACAAAATGTTCAACATGTGTTGGCTCATCTTGCATCAGGCAAAGCGTTTGAAACATTACAACACTTAACAAAGTATTAAGATAAAGGCTGATTTGATAAGCCACAATAAGAAAAAAGATTATGATCACGCAAGATTTCACTAAACCAATTGACTCTGCTACGGTGCTACAAAAAATCGTCTTAGACAAAGCCCAATGGGTTAAAGCGAAGGAAGCCGAATTTCCGCTTTCACAATTTAAAGAAAACATTCAAAAATCTGACCGCTCTTTTTATGATGCGTTGGCTAAAGGCACACATCAAAAGCCTGCTTATATTTTGGAATGTAAGAAAGCATCGCCATCTAAGGGATTGATTCGTGGTGAATTTAACTTAGAAGAAATCGCCAATGTGTATAAACATTATGCGTCAGCTGTCTCTGTGCTAACGGATGAGAAATACTTTCAAGGTAAATTTGAATATTTGCCGCAAGTACGTGACGTTGTCTCACAACCTGTATTGTGCAAGGATTTTATGATTAGCGAATATCAGGTGTATCTTGCGCGCTACTATCAAGCTGATGCTATTTTATTGATGCTTTCAGTGGTGAATGATGAAACCTATCGCGTACTGGCTGATCTTGCACATTCTCTCGGTATGGGCGTATTAACAGAAACCAGTAACGAGGAAGAGTTTGAACGCGCGCTTGCTTTAGGTGCAAAAATTATCGGAGTCAACAATCGTAATCTTCACGATCTCACCGTTGATTTAAACCGCGTAGTAGAACTTACACAAAAATATGCCGATCGTATCCCCGCTGATGCACGTATTATCAGCGAATCAGGGATTTATAATCACAGTCAAATTCGTGATTTGCAAAAAGTGGCACATGGCTTTTTAATCGGCAGCAGCCTAATGGGCAGTGCTGATTTAAATAATGCTGTGCGTGAAGTGATTTTTGGAGAAAATAAAGTATGCGGTTTAACTCGCACGCAAGATGTCAAAGAGGTTTACGCAAACGGAGCATTATACGGCGGCTTAATTTTCGTCGAATATTCAAAACGCTGTGTGAGCCTACGTCAAGCCCAAGAATTAGTGACAGCATCACCACTTCGTTTTGTGGGCGTATTCCAGAATCAAGAAATTGATTTTATTGTAAAAATCGCTAAACAATTGCAGCTTTATGCCGTTCAGCTACACGGTTCAGAAACCGCTGAATTTATTACCGCACTTCGTCACCAACTGCCTGAAATACAAATTTGGAAAGCTATTTCAATAGATACTGAAGCACAAAGTGCGGTTGATTGTACGGATGATTTAAATATCGCACGCTATATTTTCGATAGCCAATCAGCTAATCAACAAGGTGGTACAGGAAAAACCTTTAATTGGTCACTCATTCCTGAAAACTTAAAACACAAAATTATTTTGGCTGGTGGCATTTCACCTGACAATATTGAACAAGCCATTAAGCAAGGTTGCTTAGGGGTTGATCTCAATTCTGGTGTAGAAACTGCCGCTGGCGTGAAAGATAGCGAAAAAGTGCGGTCAGTTTTTAAGAAGATTTTGTCAAATTAATCTGATTGCTAAGGGGAAGTATTATGCAAAGAACAGCGTTAGTAACCGGCGCAACTGCCGGATTTGGTGCGGCAATTTGTCGCACCCTCATTGAAAATGGTTATCGTGTAATTGGCACAGGGCGCCGCGTAACTCGTTTAGAACAATTACAACAAGAATTAGGTGAAAACTTCCACTTTCTTGCCTTTGATATTTCAGATCGCCAGGCAACAGAAGATGCTTTCCATTCCCTTCCCGCTAATTGGCAATCCATTGATTTATTGGTGAATAATGCAGGTTTAGGATTAGGCTTAGAAAGTGCAGATAAAGCGAGTTTAGATGATTGGATGCAAATGATTGATACCAAAATATTAAAGGGCTCGTCACCATCACTCGTCTTGTGTTACCACAAATGGTAGAACGTAATTCAGGTCATGTTATTAATTTAGGCTCAATTGCAGGTACTTATCCTTATCCAGGTGGCAATGTATACGGCGGCACTAAAGCTTTTATTAAACAATTTAGTTTAAATCTTCGAGCCGATCTTGCTGGTACACAAATTCGCGTGTCCAATGTTGAACCCGGTCTTTGTGGTGGAACTGAATTTTCTAATATCCGCTTTAAAGGTGATGATGCCCGAGCTAAAAAACTCTATGAAAATGTAGAATATGTCAGTCCACAAGATATTGCTAATATTGTTCTATGGCTCAATCAACAACCTGAACATGTCAATATTAATCGCATTGAAGTGATGCCTACTGCACAAACCTTTGCACCACTTAATGTCGCAAGAATTCAAAAATAACAAGGAAATATTATGTCAGAAACCCTTTTAAATCCTTATTTCGGTGAATTTGGCGGAATGTATGTACCGGAAATTCTCATACCGGTACTACAACAGCTAGAAAAAGCCTTTGTTGAAGCAAAAGACGATCCTGAATTCCAACGTGAATTTCAAGATTTACTTAAAAATTATGCGGGCAGACCAACCGCACTTACCCTTTGCCGTAATTTAACCAAAGGCACTAAAGCAAAAATTTATTTAAAACGTGAAGATTTACTTCACGGTGGTGCCCATAAAACCAACCAAGTGTTAGGTCAAATTTTATTGGCAAAACGCATGGGTAAAACACGCATTATCGCCGAAACCGGTGCGGGCCAACATGGTGTTGCGACAGCCCTTGCTTGTGCAATGTTAGATATGCCTTGCCGTGTTTATATGGGGGCAAAAGACGTAGAACGTCAATCACCAAACGTATTCCGTATGCGTTTAATGGGTGCGGAAGTGATTCCTGTACAAAAAGGTTCTTGCTCATTAAAAGATGCGTGTTGTGAAGCAATGCGTGATTGGTCAGCTAATTATGAAAATACCCATTATTTATTGGGTACTGCGGCTGGTCCCCATCCATTCCCAACCATTGTACGTGAATTCCAAAAAATGATTGGTGAAGAAACCAAACGTCAAATCTTAGAAAAAGAAGGTCGCCTACCGGATGCTGTCATTGCTGCAGTCGGTGGTGGTTCGAATGCAATTGGTATGTTTACTGATTTTATTGATGAAAAAGGTGTACGCTTAATTGGTGTGGAACCCGCTGGTCACGGCATTGAAAGTGGTGAACATGGTGCACCATTAGGCCATGCAAAAATCGGTATTTATTTCGGTATGAAATCACCATTAATGCAAACTGAAGATGGTCAAGTAGAAGAATCCTACTCTATTTCAGCTGGATTAGACTTCCCTTCTGTAGGACCTCAACATGCTTACTTACAAAGTATTGGTCGTGCAGAATACCCAAGTATTACAGATGATGAAGCGTTAAATGCTTTCCAAGAATTAGCAAAACATGAAGGAATTATTCCTGCATTGGAAAGTTCGCATGCATTAGCGCATGCGTTAAAAATGGTTCATCAAGAACCGAATAAAGAACAAATCTTAGTGGTGAATCTCTCTGGTCGTGGTGATAAAGATATTTTCACTGTTGATAAAGTTTTAAAAGAAAAAGGAATGCAATAATGAGCCGTTTTGAAACTAAATTTGCAGAACTTGCAGCAAAAAAAGAAGGGGCTTTTGTACCTTTCGTCACATTATGCGATCCAACATTTGATCGCTCTTTTGAGATTATTTGCACGTTAGTCGAAAATGGCGCAGATGCTTTGGAATTAGGCTTTCCATTTTCTGATCCGCTATTAGATGGTCCCGTTATCCAGGCAGCTAATAACCGTGCGCTCAATGCGGGCCATAGCACTGAAGACAGCTTTAAATTACTCGCCAAAGTGCGGTCAAAATATCCAGAAATTCCGATTAGCTTACTCCTCTGCGCAAATTTAATTTTTGCGAAAGGCTTAGATAATTTCTATCAACGTTGTGCAGAAGTCGGCGTAGATGCGGTTTTAGTGGCAGATATTCCACTATTAGCAAAAGAAGACTATGTTCAAGCTGCTAAAAAGCATGGCATTCAACCTGTCTTTATTTGCCCACCAAATGCTGATGCCAAAACGGTACAAGGCGTTGCTGAAAACAGCGAAGGCTATACCTATTTAGTTTCTCGTGCAGGTGTAACAAGTGCAGAGAATCAAGCGCACGCAGCGAACTTAGATACACTCGTAGAGCAACTTAAAGCCCACAATGCACCACCAATTCTACAAGGTTTTGGTATTGCTCAACCTGCCCAAGTAAAAGAGGCTCTTCAACTTGGTGCTGTGGGCGCAATTTCAGGCTCTGCAACGGTAAAAATCATTGAACGAAACTTAGATAATCAGGCTCAATGCTTATCTGAACTTGCCGAGTTTGTTCGCAATATGAAAGCTGCAACCAAATAATAAATAAAAAAGTGCGGTTAAAATTAACCGCACTTTTGTTTTTCTTTTATTAATCCACAATTCGCAAATGAGATGCTGATTTCTGTGGTTTCTTTTCCGTCTTAGGCTTATCAACCGCTTCTGCAAAACTTAATGGCTGTTCTGATGTTGGCTCACGATTTAATTCATCGTAAATTTCTTCTGGCTCAAACATCACGCCATCACCATTTTCACGTGCATAAATAGCTAAAGCTGCCCCCATCGGAATATATAACTCACGAGCCACACCTTGGAAACGTGCATTAAACTGAATAAAGTCATTCGTTAATTGCAAATTCCCAGTCGCCCCCGCTGAAAGATTTAAGACGATTTGCCCATCTTTCACGTATTCCACAGGCACATTGGTACCATAATAATTAGCATCCACCACCAAATATGGGGTGAAATCGTTATCCACTAGCCAATCATAATAGGCTCTTAGTAAATAAGGGCGTTTTGGAGAAGGTGTGTGGGTCATTATTTATCATCCATTAAATTTTTAGGAGCAGCTTCACCCACTGATTGTAAGAAAGAATCACGGCTAAATACACGATCCATATAGTCTTTGATTGCTTTGCTTCCTGTACCGCTAAATTCCACGCCCATATTACGTAGTTTCCATAATAATGGTGCAACATAGCAATCAACCAAACCAAACTCTTCACTCATAAAATAAGGAGTTTGTTGGAAGATAACCGATACCGCTAACAATTCTTCTTTTAACTGTTTTAACGCTTCTTCGCGTTCAACTTCCGTGCCTTTTTCAGCAATCTCTAATGTTGGGTACCAATCTTGTTCAATACGTAACATTAAAAGACGGCTTTTCGCACGAGAAACCGGATAAACTGGCATAAGTGGAGGATGTGGAAAACGCTCATCAAGATATTCCATAATGATGCGTGAGCTGAATAACACTAAATCACGATCCACCAATGTTGGTAATGTGCCGTAAGGATTTAATTCCATTAAATCTTCTGATAATGCTTGCAGATCAACTTCTTCGTTTTCGTAAGCAACACCTTTTTCAGCTAAAACAATTTTTACCTGATGGCAGTAAATGTCATTTTTATTTGAAAAAAGAGTCATTACTGAACGTTTACTTGATGCATTGGACATTTATTCCTCCGAAGATCCAAACTAACTTATATACTTCTACTAAAATGGGCGATTATTTTAACATAAACGGCAGGCAAATTGCTAACAATTTCTTATTTTTACTTTAAAATCAATTAATTACAAACAACCAATGAGAAATCAAAGAACAGTAATTTTTAATTAATTTGTTTTTTTACAGACATAAAAAAAAAGCAGAGATTGCTCTCTGCCTTCTTGAAACGATAATAAAAAATTAACGTTTGGAGTATTGTGGACGACGACGTGCTTTGTGTAAACCAACTTTTTTACGTTCAACGCGACGTGCGTCACGAGTAACGAAGCCAGCTGCACGAAGAGCAGGACGTAAAGTCTCATCATATTCCATTAATGCACGAGTGATACCGTGACGGATTGCACCCGCTTGACCAGAAATACCACCACCTTTAACAGTAATGTATAGGTCTAATTTATCAGTTAATTCCACTAATTCTAACGGTTGACGTACGATCATACGAGCTGTTTCGCGACCGAAATATACGTCTAATTCACGTTGGTTGATAGTGATTTTACCACTGCCCGGTTTGATAAATACACGAGCTGAAGAGCTTTTGCGGCGACCAGTGCCGTAGTTTTGATTCTCTGCCATTTCCTAAACCTCGTGATTAAATGTCTAATACTTGTGGTTGTTGTGCTGCGTGTTGGTGTTCTGCACCCGCATACACTTTTAATTTACGGAACATTGCACGGCCTAATGGACCTTTTGGCAACATACCTTTAACCGCAATTTCAATCACCGCTTCAGGACGGCGAGCGATCATTTCTTTGAAAGTCGCTTGTTTGATACCACCTACATAGCCAGTGTGCCAGTAGTAAAGTTTATCTGTTTCTTTACGACCAGTTACTGCCACTTTGTCTGCGTTGATAACGATGATGTAATCACCAGTATCTATGTGTGGAGTGTACTCCGCCTTGTGTTTACCACGAAGACGGCGTGCTAATTCAGTAGCTAAACGACCTAAAGTTTTACCTGTCGCATCTACCACATACCAGTCACGTTTTACTGTTTCCGGTTTTGCTACAAAAGTTTTCATTAATTAATTACCAAAATATAAGTTTGATACCCAGTGTTCCATATTGATTGAAACACAACCATTAATCTTAATCTCCACCCCTTCGAGTGTGATCTCGATAAAATAATGCACGGTGGGAATCCGTGCATTTACAGGGTCGGCGTATTATACCTATTTTTAGAAAAAATGCTAACTTTTTGTGCAAATAAATTGATTTTCTTTTAAAATACAACGCATAATAAATGATCATTAATTTTATTCATCATATTGATGAAATCATTGAAATTGACGCATATTAGTGCTTATCTTATGATAAGTGCATTCTAATAAAAAACGTAAGAAGGCATGCTATGAGCTACGCAAACGAAATTAACACTTTAAATCAACATCTTGCTGATACTAACAAAAAAATTAATGTCTCCTTTGAATTCTTTCCGCCTAAAAATGAAAAAATGGAAAGCATGCTTTGGGATTCCATTCACCGATTAAAAGTATTA
>ERZ827496.1410-NODE-1410-length-28440-cov-7.740673_pt1 | contig 28440 bp, 21 predicted proteins | sample MGYA00519769_ERZ827496 | MGnify/ENA primary metagenome ERZ827496 (study PRJEB31778, sample SAMEA3449327) | human gut metagenome | biome: human gut; feature: human-associated habitat; material: faeces | place: United Kingdom | collected 2010/2012 ...
GACGACGAAATCGAATTCTAACGAATTACCGATTTCTGTCCCACTCTCTTTTTCTATATTCTCTGATGTTCTAGTCATCTAAAGTTACTTATTTCCACTTTTCCATTCACAATCATTCTCATGGTCATCAACCAATCCTGCTGCTTGTAGGTAGGATAAAACTGCGACTGGTCCGGTGAACTTAAAACCACGCTTTTTGAGGTCCTTGGCTAGCTTCTCAGAAAGAGCTGTCTTCGCTGGAGCCTGCCGGTAATCTGGAACATCATTGTTGATGGTTTTCCCATTGACAAAAGACCAAAGATAAGCATCAAAGGATCCAAATTCTTCCTGGACTTGTAGAAAGGCTTGAGCATTGGCCCGTGTCGCATAGATCTTAGCACGATTGCGGATGATGGCTGGATTGTCTAACAAAGTTTCCAGTTCAGAGTCGGTCATCTCTGTGACGCGTTGAAGATGGTAAGCATGAAAAGACTCTCGGAAAGCCTGCCGTTTATTGAGAACCGTCTCCCAAGATAGTCCAGCCTGATAGGTCTCCATACAGAGTAACTCAAAAAGGGCCTGGTCATCATGGAGGGGCCGACCCCATTCTTCATCATGGTAAGCTACATATAACGGATTGGTCATTTTGACCCAGCCACAGCGTTTTGGCATCTTCTTCTCCTATTTCACCAACATCTTAAGAGCAGACTTGATGTAGTTTTCAGCAGTATCAGAAGTTCCTTCAAAGAATTTCTTGATTTTCTTAAGTTCCGTTGCCTTGTAGCCCAATGCCAACATGGCTTCCATAGCTTCTTCAAGGGCTTGGTTTTCTTCTGCAACTTTAGCTTTGGACTGAGCCGGTGCATCTTCTAGATCAAGATTGATCTTACCTTCCAAGTCCAGCACCATCTGTTGGGCTGTTTTCTTGCCGATCTTCGGAAACTTGGTCAAGTAAGTGATGTTCTTGCTTTCGATGGCTTGGACAAGGCCTGCATTGTCATCCGCAGCGATAATAGCCAGAGCTGAAACTGGGCCAATTCCAGATACCGAGATCAAGTTCAAAAAGAGCTTTTTCTCTTCTTCTGTCGCAAAGCCATAGAGCAGGTGAGCGTCTTCACGGACTACTTGATGGAGATAGACTTGCACCTCTCGATTCATTTTACCAGAGTAAGCATAGGGATTGGCCACATGCAAGAGATAACCGATCCCAGCTGTTTCTACCACGATGTATTTGGCGGTGATTTTCGTCAAAATTCCTTTAATATATTCGTACATAATCTTCCTTTATTGTTTGATTAATATTTGCCCAATTCCCGTAAACTGGTGTGATTTTCCTGAATGCGTCGGAACATCTTTTCCATATCCGACTTGGTGAAGTTAACCAAGACCGGACGGCCATGAGGGCAGTTATAGGGGTTGTCACATTGGGACAATTGGTAGATCAGGTCGCGTGCAGAGTAATCGTCCAGCGTGTGGTTGGCCTTGATGGAGCGTTTGCAGGACATCATGATGGCCAACTCCGCCCGGTATTTCTTGATAGACACTTCCTTGGTCAAAAGGAGCATATCACACATTTCATAGATACCCGACTCGATCTCTTCCTCCTTCATCCAGATCGGATGCTCCCGCAAGATCAACTGGTTGGCTCCGTACTCTTCTAAGTAGACGCCCACTTCTTCTAAGAGGTGCTTGCGCTGTTGCAGGCGGATCAGATCGTCTGTAGGGAACTCAAAGATATAAGGCACCAGCAGTTGTTGCTGACTGCCATCCACATCCCCGATGCTCTCGCGGTATTCTTCGTATTTGACCCGCTCTTGGGCCGCATGCTGGTCAATGATGTAGAGCCCCCCATTACCTTGGGCAAAGAGATAGGTCCCATGCATCTGACCAAAATATTCCAACTCTGGGAAGGTCGAATGTTCTTCCCCATCCAACTTATCATAGGCCTTGTCTAGACTAGCCAGATCCAACTCTGGGTGGTCCAGCTCATCGTAGACCGCAGTCTTTCTTTCCGCAAACTTGATCGCACTTGTCGGTTTTTCTACTGGGTTTTCTTGGATTCTAGCTTCAGTAGCAGTCTCATCTGCTAGAGGCCGTTGAGGATCTGCCACCTCTGGTCGAAGCTTGAAATCTTGACTCTCTCGGTCATAATAGAGACGGTTTTCTTTTAAAGGCAGGGTCGTCTGTACTGGCTTTTCTGTTCGACGAATAGTCGACTTGGCTAGATTTTCTAGAGCATCCGGAATCAGGTCCTGCTCTTTCAAGGCGTTCGCAATAGCCTGGGAGATCAAGGCCATTAGTTCTCGTTCTTTGGAGATGCGAACCTCTTGCTTAGTGGGGTGAACATTGACATCCGCTAAGTAAGGATCGATCTTGATATTAATGATCGCGAGCGGAAAGCGGCCCACCATGAGTTTACTGCCGTAGCCGTCTAAAATAGCCCGATTGAGCAAGAAATTCTTGATATAACGGCCGTTGATAAAGAGACTGATGTAATTGCGATTGGCACGAGTCAATTCAGGCAAAGACACAAAGCCCGTCACTTCAAAATCTAGGTCACGGTTTTCAATGGACACCATCTTCTTGGCAGACGCGAGGCCATAGACGCCCGCAATCGCCTGCCGGAGATTACCAGTCCCCGCTGTTTTGGTCATTTCTTTTCCATCATTGATCAAGGTAAAGGCAATCTCAGGATGGGCCAAGCTCAAGCGATTGAGAATATCCACGATATGGGATAGCTCTGCCTGCTGGCTCTTTAAATACTTGAGACGAGCAGGTGTATTAAAAAAGAGATCTTCCACTGTGATCTTGGTCCCGACAGGGCTTGTCGCTGGCTCCACTTCCTCAATTTCGCCACCCTTTGCGACCAATTTGGTCCCGTGGGCAGCTCCTTCTTGCGCCGTTAGAAGGGTTAGAATACTGACAGAAGCAATGGAAGGCATGGCCTCACCACGAAAACCAAGCGTTCGAATACGAAAGAGATCCGCTTGACTCTTGATCTTACTGGTCGCATGTCGACGGAGGGCCAAAGCGACCTCATCGTGCGCAATTCCTTCCCCATTGTCTGTAATCCGAATCGACTTCAATCCTGCTTCTTCGATTTCAACAACGATCTGGCTAGCCCCAGCATCGATCGAGTTTTCAACCAATTCCTTGACCACACTAGCAGGTCGTTCAATCACTTCACCTGCCGCAATCTGATTGGCTAGGACTTCTGGCAATTCAATAATCTGTGACATGTCTGCTCCTTTACCTATTTTTTCACCGATACATGTAGCTCTATTATACCACAGATCCACAAGACTCCCTTTCTTAAAAAATAGAGGCCAGTCCCATCTTCTTCCTTAAAAACCGCATAGGCAAAGAAAACGACCACATAGACAAATCTCCTTGTCTTCCCTTTGGAAAAAGTGTTTAATAGTAGTGTAAAGAAGGAGCCGGGCTAGCAGGCCAACCGACTTTACCCAAAGGAGGGAGAAACGATCTTATGAAAGTTGAAGTACACATTGATTCCCACTTCCAAGAAGAAGCGGTGATGATCACAGCACCTGCACTATCTGCGCGTGTAGAGAAAATCCGTGACTTTGTGGAAGAATTGGATCAAAAAGGACGCTTACGTGCCAAAAAGGATGGGGAAGCTTACCTGATCGAAAGCCAGCTATTCCAACGTTTTTACATTGAAAATCGGCAAGTAATTGGCGAGACCATAACAGATCAATTTATTCTGACTGGGCCACTCTATCAGCTATCTGAAGACTTGCCGACCTGCTTTCTCAAAATTTCCCAATCTGAAATTATCAACACAAAAGAAATCGATCACCTGCACTTTACCAGTGGAGGATCGGTGCAAATCTATCTTAAAAACGGGAGTCTGACCTACTCCTCCCGTCGTTACTTGAAAGCCATTAAGGAGAAATTATCATGCTAAAACAATCTTTTTCTGACGCCCTGAAAGGCATTCTCATCGGGCTCATCTTATCCATCTTCTTTTCCTATCTCTTCTCACCTGAGTTGTACCTTCCCTTAAGTCCCAACTCTGCAGTCGGTCGCTGGATGTTCTTGCATCATGTTCACGGCTCACTGGTCATGCTCTATTGTGCTCTCGTTTGGGGTGCGATTGGGGTCCTCTTTAGCTTCGGAAGTCTCCTCTTTCAAAAAGACTGGAGCCTCTTACGGGCTACTCTGAGCCATTACCTACTCATGTTACTTGGGTTTATTCCCCTAGCTACCTTGGCCGGCTGGTTTCCAGCACGACTCGGATTTTACTTCTCACTCGTTGTCGAATTCACCCTCGTTTACGTGATCATCTGGTTGGTCTCCCATCATTTTTATAAAAAACAAGTCCAAGAAATCAATCAAAGCATTGCTAACCACTAAGAGAAAAAAGACTGGGCAAAAACTGTCCAGTCTTCGATGTTTAATAGGCATAACTGTATGACGCAGTGGTTGATTGGTATCTTTGTTCGCTTATTAAGCTCCAAAGATGACCTATGTGGACGGAAACAATGTTTCCTTTATCTGCAACCTCCAACAGTCTCCCAGACTGTTGGAGCTATGCGGGGGTGGGAAGATTGAAAAGGTTTGGGGAACCTTTTCAACCTTTTTTATATTGGAGTTCTTTCCCACTCCCTTTTTTACAATTTCTTTTTCAATTCGGCGACTGCCATCATGACTTCCATGGGAGTCATGTTGTAGAGATCCAGATTCTTCAATTCTGTGATCACCGTATTTTCTGCCTCCTCCTCAAAGAGGGACATTTGTTCAGCAACCTGCGAAGACACTTCCTTTTTAGGAGTTGTATCCGCAAGCGGTACTTGCTGGGCTTGTCCTTCAAGCTTGGTCAAAATCGCATCCGCCCGCTCCAGCAACTCTTCTGGCAAACCAGCGATCTTGGCCACGTGAATCCCATAGGATTTATCTGCAGGACCGGGTTCAATCTTGTGCAAGAAGGTAACCTGACCATCTCGCTCCAAGGTCGCAACATGGACATTTTCCAAACGGGACAAGGTCTCTGAGAGAGCCGTCAACTCATGGTAATGGGTCGCAAACAAGGTTTTGGCACCGGTTCGATCGTGAATGTATTCGATGATGGATTGGGCGAGGGCCATCCCATCATAGGTCGCAGTTCCCCGTCCCAACTCATCAAATAAAATCAAAGACTGAGGCGTTGCCTTGCGAATGGCGTGATTGGCTTCCATCATTTCCACCATGAAGGTAGACTGTCCCGATACCAGGTCATCAGCAGCTCCGATCCGGGTATAAATGGCATCAAAGATTGGCAATTCAGCCCTTTGCGCGGGTACATAGGAGCCAATTTGGGCAAGAATCACAATGATCGCCAATTGGCGCATATAGGTAGACTTCCCGCTCATATTTGGTCCCGTAATCAGCTGAATATCCCGTTCTTCATCCATAAAGATGCTATTAGGGATATAGGATTGGGCTCCCATCACTTTCTCAACAACCGGATGGCGACCTTTGTCGATCGCGATTCGTCGCTCTTCATGAAAGAGGGGACGATTCAACTGTTGCGACTCAGCGACACTGGCTAAACTTTGTAAAACATCAACCGTCGCAATCGCCTGAGCTAACTGTTGCAGACGTTGGATATACTTGCCAACTTCTTCACGAATCCGCATAAAAATCGTATATTCCAAATTAGCAGACTTGTCACGCGCCTCAAGCATATCTCCTTCGATGCGTGCCAATTCCTCCGTACCAAAGCGTTCTGAATTTTTCAAGGTCGCCTTGCGGAAAAAGTGAGCAGGCACGTGACTCAATTGAGAATTGGTGACATGAAAATAGTAGCCGTCCTTCTTGTTGTAATCGATTTTGAGACCTGTAATGCCACTGGCTTCGCGCTCCTTGGCTTCAATCTCAGCAATCCAACCGGTACCATCCCGAAGAACAACACGGTACTGGTCCAATTGCTCGTCAAACCCAGTACGGATGATATTTCCCTCTGTAATAACAGCAGACGCTTCCGGAGAAATAGCTGAGGTAATCAAGCGATGCAACTCGGGAAGTTCATCCAAGCGTGCAATTAAGACATCTAAGACTGGATCACCAATCCCCAGTAGAATCGACTTGATCGTCGGCACATGCCCCAGAGTATCTCCTAGCTGCAAGAGATCCTTAGGATTGATCTTACCAAAGGAAACCCGACTCGCTAAGCGTTCAATGTCATAGACCCCTTTGAGGCTGTCGGTCAAATCGCTCCGTTCAAAGAAATGATCCATAAAGACCTGAATGATGTCCTGGCGCTCTCGAATCCGTTTCAAATCGACTAAGGGTTTCTGAATCCAGGACCGCAACAAACGGCCTCCCATGGCCGTCTTGGTTTCATCCAAATACCAATACAAGCTACCATGTTTCTTCCCAGTCCGTGCATTCTCTGTCAAATCAAGACTAGCCTTGGTCGCAAAGTCCATCTGCAAGAAATCGCAAATCTCATAATGATGGGCTTTTTTGAGGTGACTCAATTCCCGCATTTGTGTCTGGTGGACATACCGGAGAAGTTTTCCAGCCGTTTTCTTTTCTAGCTCACTCAACTGATCCCCTAAGAGTTGAACATCGTCAAGCGCCGTCTCTACATGTGACAGCAAAAGATTCATCTGGCTAACAAACACACGCTCTTCTTGTTCTGGCAACTCATAACCCAGGACCACCTCACGCGCACGTAAATTGCGGATTTCTCCACAAACCATAGTGAAGTCATTGAGGGTCGTCACCTGAAACTCCCCTGTTACCAGATCCATATAGGCTAGCCCATACTCATTTCCTGAACGATCCAAAGCAACCAGGAAGTTGTTCTCACTATCTGGCTTGGTCGAATCCACCACTGTACCCGGCGTAATCACCTGTACGACTTCACGCTTAACGACCCCCTTGGCTTCTTTGGGGTCTTCCATTTGTTCTGCAATCGCGACCTTATAGCCCTGTTCAATGAGAACATCAATATACTGCTGGGCCGAGTGATAGGGAACTCCCGCCATAGGGATCGGATTCTCTGCATTTTTATTCCGTGAGGTTAAGGAAATCTCTAAAATTTGAGCCGCATTCACTGCATCTTCATAAAATAATTCGTAAAAATCTCCCATTCGAAACAGCAAAAAGGCATCCGGATAATCTTTTTTGATATCTAGATACTGCTGCATTCCAGGGGATATTTTTTCTACTGTCATACTTCTTTATTCCTTACTGTTGCATCATTTGCTGACGCAAGCTCCATAGATGAAAACAGGAGTAGATAGCTCACTATCTTCCTCCTTTTGACATCTCTCTTTCTCTCCAACGGGGCTTGACTACTGCATCATCCCTAAAATTTCATTTTGAATTTCAATGGCTGCATCTTGGTCACGGCAGACAATCAAGAGGGTATTGGCCCCTGCTACTGTTCCCAAAATACGCTCATCTGACATTTCATCTACACCATTGGCCAAGAGAGCTGCTTCTCCTAGCTCTGTCCGCAAGACCAAGGTGAATTCTGCTCGTGAGACAGACTTTGCATGGCTGGACAACATAATATAAATCTCTGCCACCTCAGGCTCATTTGGCAAAATATAATACAACTGGTCTTTTCGTTTCACCTTGACTAGACCCAGATCGCGCAAATCTCGTGATAGAGTTGTTTGCGTTACAGCAATTCCTTTTGCTTCTAATCGATCCTGAATCTCTTTTTGAGTCGACAATTTTTCATTTCGAATCATTTGTTGAATCAAAAGGTGACGTTCTGTCTTTTTCATTGGACCTCCACTTTTGAATAAATATACTTTAAATTATACCAAAAAAATTGAAAATTCGCTCAGAATTGTGTTAAAATAATAGTTAAAAGGACTAAGGAGCTAATATGAATAATAAAGAACTCATTGCTAGTGAATTGGCCAAAGTGATTGACTCTCTTGACCAAGATGCTATTTTAAATTTGCTTGAACAACCAAAATCATCTGATCTTGGTGATATTGCTTTTCCAGCCTTCTCACTTGCAAAAGTGGAACGCAAGGCTCCTCAAGCAATCGCTGCAGATATTGCTGAAAAGATCGACCAAAGCGCCTTCGAAAAAGTCGTTGCAACTGGACCTTACGTGAACTTCTTCTTAGACAAATCTAAGATCTCTGATCAGGTGATCAAATCTGTCATTGAAGCAGGCGCAGACTACGGCCAACAAGACGAAGGACATGGTCAAAACATCACCATCGACCTTTCAAGTCCAAACATCGCAAAACCATTCTCAGTTGGTCACTTGCGCTCAACCGTTATCGGGGATGCTCTTTCAAACATCTTCCGCAAAATGGGCTACAACACGATTAAAATTAACCACTTGGGGGACTGGGGTAAACAGTTCGGTCTCTTGATGGTGGCCTACAAAAAATGGGGTAGCAAGGAAGCTGTCGAAGCCAACCCAATCGATGAATTGCTAAAACTTTATGTTCGAATCAACGCTGAAATCGAAAACGATCCTGAGCTTGATGAAGAAGGACGTAAATGGTTCAAAAAATTGGAAGATGGGGATCCAGAAGCAACTGAATTGTGGCAATGGTTCCGTGACGAAAGCTTGGTGGAATTCAACCGTATCTACAAACTCCTCGGTGTTGAGTTTGATAGCTTAAACGGAGAAGCTTTCTACAACGACAAGATGGATGAAGGGGTTCAAATCCTTGAAGACAAAGGCTTGTTGAAAGAATCTAAAGGGGCTAGCATCGTTGAGCTTGATGATGTGAACCTTCCACCAGCTATGATCAAAAAATCAGACGGTGCAACCCTTTATATCACTCGTGATATCGCAACTGCTATGTATCGTGCGCGGACTTACAACTTTGTGAAAAACATCTATGCTGTAGGTCAAGAACAATCCAACCACTTCCGTCAGTTGAAAGCTGTTCTGAAGAAAATGGGATTTGACTGGAGCGACGATATGGTTCACGTTGACTTTGGTTTGGTGACAAAAAACCGCCAAAAATTGTCAACTCGTAAAGGAAATATCATCCTTCTCGAACCAACTCTTCAAGAAGCGATCTCTCGTGCCAAAGCTCAGATCGAAGAAAAGAATCCTGAACTTGAAAACAAGGAAGAAGTGGCACATGCAGTCGGTGTTGGCGCGGTTAAATTCTACGACTTGAAGACGGACCGCCGCAACGGTTATGACTTCGACCTCGAAGCCATGGTATCCTTCGAAGGAGAAACTGGACCTTACGTTCAATACGCATACGCTCGTATCCAATCGATCCTTCGCAAAGCCAACTTCACACCATCAACAGATGCTACATACAGCTTGAGCGATCCTGAAAGCTGGGAAATCATCAAGCTTCTCCAAGACTTCTCTCGTGTTGTCAAACGTGCTGCTGAAAACTATGATCCATCCTTGATCGCAAAATATGCCATCAACTTGGCTCAAGCCTTCAACAAATACTATGCACACACTCGTATCTTGGATGAAAGCCCTGAACGCGAAAGCCGTCTTGCTCTTAGCTACTCAACAGCAGTCGTCTTAAAAGAAGCCCTTCGCTTACTTGGTGTCGATGCACCTGAGAAAATGTAAAATGCCACAAGTAGTTGGAACAACTATTCCCAAATAGAAAAAAGGAGATGATTGATCTCCTTTTTTCTTTAAATGAACAAAAAACGCTGATTTCTCAGCGCTTTTTTATAAATGATACAAATCCTCTACAATGGCGGCTACTTTTTTAATATCTCCCAACATCCCCCGCATTTCAAAATCGGCTAACATAGGGAAACCAAAACGTTGGCTGTATTGCTTAGCGGTTAAACAATATTGATTGTTAAAATTCCGATTGCCTGACCCAACCACTCCTAAACACTTGCTGGCATTGTCTCCGTAAGCAATAAAATCCGCAACATCTGTCGTCAAAATTTCCACATCACCATTATCAACACCATTTCCACCCTCCAAATAGGTTGGCAAAAAAGTGATAAAAGGATTGATCATTTCAAAGAAGGGCTGGCCCTCTTTGACTAGGTCTTTCACATGAACTTTCTCGATTTCAAGTTCAGGATGGGCTTCCAGCAAGTAGTCACTTAAGCGACGGACAAAACTCTCTGTATTCCCACTCAGACTAATATAAACAAAGGATACTTTCATCTTTTTTCTCCAATCAAGAAGCTCTCTTATCCTCTAAGAGAGCTCCATTCAAACTTATCTATTATGCCCTAGCTTGAGCTTTTCTCAAACGCAAGGTTTTATACAAAACAATTCCAAGGAAGAGAAGGGATAAAGCAGTCAAGAGTAACAAAGCAATGGACGAAGATGCCAGATATCGTTGGCGAAGGGACGGGTTTGAAAAACTAGCTAATAGTGGACGCCCTGCAAAATAATTATAGCAAGAGAAGGCTTGACTTAATAAAATCTGCCCCATGTAAGTATAATGGGCTGTTAACAGATCCTGCTTCATAAAGAGGAAATAGAAAGTTGCCAGTAAGGCAATCAGAATCAGGGAAACAAATAAAAAGGTTAGTGGAGACTGATTGAGTTGGGCTGATTTCTCATAATATGTCACATAGTCAGCCTTGTCTTGAGCCGTTGTTAAACCAAGTTGTTTCGCAAAATCATCTGTCAGCTCAAAACTCTTTGAAGCTCCAAAGGTTGAGACAGCTGAAGTCAGGGTTCCAACCGTAGAGAAAAATAACAGGATGTAAAGATAGATAGGTTTCTTTTTCATACAAACTCCTTTTCATTTCTTACACCCTATTATATCGCGATACAGATAGAAAGGCAAGCGCCTCAAAACCGTGGAAGCACTTGCCTGATCACTGATACGTTCAAATGAAATTCATTTGGAAAATAATGTGTGCAAAAGATGAAAAAAGACATCGTAACTGTTTTATTGGGATTACTAGAGATATAACGGAGTCCTATAAACTTTCATTCGAACACCACCAGTATATCTCATTTCTTTCTTCTTGTGTCATCTATTTCTATTCTGCTTCATTTCGACACGATTTGGTCTGTAAAAGCCATTTCCTCTCCTTATCCAAGAACTATTCTGTTCTTTTTCTCAACTATTTGGTCATCACTCTATCAAAAAAGCCAGAAGAGCTTGCCTTCTGACTTTCTTTATTTAGATGAATGAACGAAAGAAATAAGAATTAATCCTCTTTCTTCTTGCGAGCAAGACCTAGTCCGAACAATCCAGTCATCGCACCTGCAAGAACAGCTGCAGTTGAGCTTTCTGTACCTGTATTTGGAAGCGCAGGTGTTTGTGATTGCGCAGGTTGTACGGGCTGTTCCGGAATTTCCGGAGTTGGTGGAACAATTGGTGTTGGTGGGGTATATGAAGTTGGTGTTGGTGGAATTTCTGTTTTCCTTACCACTTTGTTCTTATGCCATTTCACTCTAGCTTCTGGTTTCACCGGTTTAGCATTTGGAACAACTTCCAAAGTCGGTGGAGTTGGAGCAGTGGGTGGAATTGGAGCAGTAGGCTTTTCAGGTTCTTTACCTGGATTTTTAGGAACTGCCACCTCTGAATTAATGGCAAACCAATAAACCGTCGGTTGTCCCTTTGCGTTTGCTCCATTTGCTGTAAATACAAGATGCCCGTCTAACATCTTAAGTCCTGCACCACCATAATAGAGATACTTCGAGTCTGGATTGTCCCATCCTTCGAGGGCCGAAGAGGTCTCCCCATTAAACGCTGAACCATGTTCAATATATTGATTATCTTTCAGTGATTTCACTTCTTTGGTAGTAGGATCATAAGACACACTAGAATTCGGAATTGCGATATACTTATTATTTCCAATATTCACCGATTCTATATGTTCTAATGTTTCAAACTTTTTCTTCGGTGTAAATGTTAGCTCTCCTGTTGTAGAATTAATAGTATAAACGCCAATAATATCATCTTTACCATTCAACGTATAGTTGTCTGTCCCAATATTGTGACCATTCCCAGTACCTGATACATTGACGCTTGTCGCATCGATAACTGTTTCTTCACTAACTACGAATTCACTTCCATTAAATGTTGTTTTCTGAGCTACAATTTTGATTGGATTTTCCGCAGAGATGGTTACCTCGGCAGATCCAAAGTCAGGGATCCCATTTTTTACAACAACCGCATTGTGTTCAATGCTCATCGATGACCCGTCTGCATAGGGGTTCCAAGTCCCACGAACCGTATTCCCATCCTTATCCTTAGCTTCCACTGTAAGAGCACGAGGTTTATCTCCACTTTCAACATAAGAAGCACCTGTCCAGTGATTCAACGAATTTAAAGCAACTATGGCATTGTGTTTAGTAAGATCAAACCGACGACCATTCCCATCATAAAATTCAACATCGACAGCAACCTTAACTGGTTTAAGTTTATCGGTCGAAGCACCGACCGTCAAAGTGACGGTTGGATCAGCACTCACAGCTGCGATTCCTTTCCCGTCATTTGAAGGAAGACTGATAATTTCATATCGATAAATTACACGTTTGATTGGATTTACATTCACATTTTCACGCATACTCGATTTATTTAAATTATCATAAGTAACTACAAATTTATCTCCCTCTCTAACAAGGATGTATTCCGTTTCCCTGTTTGTCCAAGGGCTTGTAGAAACGATATCCGAACTCATCAATTTATTTGAGTCATATTGATGTACATTGCTCGTATTTAGACGGGCTTGGGCATCTTTGGTAAGATAGGTATTAATTCCATCGATTTGATGGATCGCATTCGTTTCATGTTGGAAGGTTAAATCTTGAACAGTTTCTAAATTTTTGAGATCGCTAAACCCATTATCTTCCATGTAGCTGTCGTACATTTTCTTAGCAATCTTGTACTGTTTCAATAATTCTTGATATTGTGCTAATTTAGCTTGGTAAGAAAGAAAATCCAATTCATACTGCTCTCTCTTCTCGTTATAAGTAGCAAGTTCAGATTTGTATTTTGCTTCCGCTTCCGCATTTCTCTTTTCAATTAATGTAATTTCTTGAGATTTTGCTTCATACTCTGCTTTTGCTTTTTTGTAGTTTTCGACTACTGTGTTGATTTCAGCTGTTTGAGCTTTATTATCTGCTTCGGCTGCTGCGATAGACGGTTGGACTTTTTCAGCTTCTTCTGTAACTGTCACACCTTCTGCAACTGCAGCTGCTTTTGCTTTTTCAAGTTCTGGTGATTCTACATATGTTGTCGTAACTGTTTTATTTCCTTCTGTCACAGTTGTAGACGTCAACTTAGAGCTTGCTACTGTATCTGTAGCGGTTACTTCAGTAGCCGGTCCCGTCTCCTCGTCAGCTTTTACTTCTGCTCCGTAAGTGTTTACAGTAGCCAATCCAGCGACGGCCAATGAAACAACACCGACTGATAATTTACGAATTGAAAATTTTTCTTGCTTCGAACACTGTTCACGATAGCTTTTCATTTCCAATATTCTCCTTTTTAGTCAAAAAATCTCACGGTAGGTGCAAAAAAATGCTACTACCAGTTAATTACATTGTATCACAATCAACTATTTTAAAAGATGTGTTAATATAATTTTTTATTTTACTCTAAATATATGACACTTTTATTTACTAATATTTCCAATTTTTACGTTGAAAATAAATGCACTATGTATTGAAAAAATAATGGATTTTCAAGGCATTTCCTCTGTTTTTTATTTTTAAAACTTTCACCACTAAACAAAGATAGGTACAATAAATGTTTATATTCCATCGGTAAGGAACAAACTTCAGAAACTTAAATTATGTAACTTTTTCCCTTATGTATTTTGCAGATTCAAAAAAAAGACATCGTTAAAATTCCCATTTGATAGCCATTAGGTTTCATTTTTTATCTTTTTCCTTCAAACAAGAAAACCATTCTCAATTATGAGGAGCTTCTCAGTTTATTTGAAAAAAATGTCGTATCTCTATCTTCCTCCCATTGTACATCCCTAAAAGTTCACCAGTGGCTTCTCTCAAAGCTACAAAAAAGACCAAGATCTGAAGGACCTTGGTCTAACAACTAGTGATTAGTTTAAGTGCCAGATGTCTTCGTTGTACTGAGCGATCGTACGGTCAGATGAGAAGAATCCTGCTTTCGCAATGTTAACGATGACTTGATCCAACCATGCATCACGGTCTTCGTAGTCAGCCAACATGCGTTCTTTGGTTACAATATAGTCTTCCAAATCAAGAAGAGTCATGAACCAGTCTTTGTTGATCAATTCATTGTGAAGACGAGTCAAACGTTCTTTGTTCCCAACTGCAAGAACGGCATCGCTGACGATGAAGTCTACCAATGGTTTGATGGCTTCACGTTCATAGAAGTCTGCTGATTTGTATGCTGATTTGGCATAAAGATCGATAACCGTTTCTGAATCTTCACCGAAGATGTAGATGTTGTCACGTCCAACCAATTCAGCGATTTCCACGTTGGCTCCATCCATAGTACCAAGTGTCAATGCACCATTCAACATGAATTTCATGTTACCAGTACCTGAAGCTTCTTTCGAAGCAAGAGAGATTTGCTCAGAAATATCGCTAGCTGGGATCAAGTAGCTTGCAGCAGTTACGTTGTAGTTTTCTACCATAACAACTTGCAAGTGTGGAGCTACTGCTGGATCGTTTGCAATCACTTCAGACAAGCAAAGGATCAAGTGGATGATATCTTGTGCAATGGTGTAGGCAGGAGCTGCTTTACCACCAAAGAGAACAGTGATTGGGCGAGCAGGGATATTTCCAGCTTTGATGTCCAAGTATTTGTGGATCACATACAAAGCGTTCATTTGTTGACGTTTGTATTCGTGAAGACGTTTGATTTGGGTATCAAGGATAGAATTTGGATTGATTTCCACACCTTGATGGTCTTTCAAGAAACGAGCCAATTTCCGTTTGTTGTGAGACTTGATGTTTTCCAATTTTGCTTTGACTGCATCTTTATCTTCATAAGAAAGAAGGTCTTCCAATTTAGATGCGTCATGGTGCCAGTCACGTCCGAGGATATCATCCAAGTAGTGTGACAAGGTTGGGTTGGCATGCATGAGCCAACGACGGAATGTGATACCGTTTGTTTTGTTGTTGAATTTTTCAGGGTAAATGTCGTAGAAGGCTTTCAACTCAGAATTCTTCAAGATTTCTGTGTGAAGTGCTGCTACCCCGTTTACGCTAAATCCATAGTGGATATCCATGTGTGCCATGTGTACACGATCGTTCTCATCGATGATTTGAACAGCTGGATCTTTGTATTCAGCGCGAACACGGCGGTCCAATTCTTCAATGATTGGAACCAAGTGAGGAACCACTTCTTGCAAGAATTCAAGTGGCCATTTTTCAAGGGCTTCTGCAAGGATTGTGTGGTTAGTGTAAGCCGTCATGCTACGAACGATAGAGATGGCTTCATCCATTCCAATACCACGTTCTGTCAAAAGACGGATCAATTCAGGGATGACCATTGATGGGTGAGTATCGTTGATTTGTACAACAGCATAGTCAGCAAGGTCATGCAAGTTGCTTCCTTTTTCGATGGCTTCGTCGATGATCAATTGTGCACCGTTTGATACCATGAAGTATTGTTGGAAGATACGGAGCAATTCCCCTTGACGGTTACTATCATCTGGGTACAAGAAGAGGGTCAAGTTGCGAGCGATATCTGTCTTGTCAAAGTTAATACCATCTTCAATAATAGATGAATCAACTGAATCCAAGTCGAACAAACGCAAACGGTTCTTCGTATCAATCTTATAACCAGGGACATCGATATCATAAAGGGTAGAAGTCAATGTGAAGTGTGCAAATGGCACTTTGTAGCTACGGCTTGAACGAACGAGCCAGCTTTGGTCAGTCAACCATGCGTTTGGAATCGTTTCTTGTTGGTTGTTTTTAAGGACTTGTTGGAACAAACCAAAGTGGTAGTTCAAACCAACCCCATCCCCTGTCAAACCAAGGCTTGAGATAGAGTCGATAAAGCAGGCTGCCAAACGTCCCAAACCACCGTTACCAAGTGATGGTTCCAATTCCACTTCTTCGACTTCGATCAAGTCTTTACCAGCATCAGACAATTCTTTTTTGACATCGTCGTAAAGACCCAAGTTGATCAAGTTGTTAGACAAGAGTTTACCGATCAAGAACTCAGCTGAGATGTAGTAAACTTTTTTCTTACCAGTATTTAATTTCTTTTGAGCGCTTGCTTGCTTCGTGTAATTCAGCAAAGCAATGTACAATTCTTCATTTGAACATTCAGCAATTGTTTTTTGATGATGATCAATCACATATTTTTGTAATGATTCCATGTTTTAAAGTCTCCTTTGTTTCAACAATTTTAATAGGGAAAGATTATTTTTCTGCTTTCTTAACTTCTTTTTTCAAGTCTTTATTTTCACGACGATAGATCGTAGTGAAATCAAGCAATTCTTGCTCAACAGCTGGAGTCAATTGATCCGCTGTCATTCGCCATGACCAGTTACCACCGAGAGTAGATGGGAAGTTCATCCGAGCTGAGCCATCTAACTCAAGCAAGTCTTGCATCGTAGCAATCGCCATAAAGCTGACGGAAGCAAAGACGGTGCGAAGCATAGCATGCGGTACAGATTCGTACTCTTTCCGGTTGGTATAACGAGCAAGATACTCACGAGTTGGATCGTCGATTTCATTGCGGTACCATCCAAGAACTGTGTTGTTATCATGTGTTCCAGTGTACATTACAGAGTTGTTTGGTGCCAAGTGAGGGCTATCGATACTTTCATCGTCAGGATTGAAGGCAAATTGAAGAATCTTCATTCCTGGGAAGCCAGTACGTTCACGAAGTTCGATGACTTCGTCTGTCATGAAGCCAAGGTCCTCAGCGATGATGTTCAAATCACCGAGTTCTTCCTTCACTGCTGCAAAGAGTTTGTAGCCAGGACCTTTGACCCATTTACCAGGTGCGGCAGTTTCAGAACCAGCTGGGATTTCCCAGTATGATTCGAAACCACGGAAGTGGTCGATCCGAACGATATCGTAGATTTTGAAGCTTTCACGCAAGCGTTCAATCCACCATTGGTAGCCATCTTTGTCCATTGCTTCCCAGTCATAGATTGGGTTCCCCCAAAGTTGACCAGTTGCTGAGAACTCATCTGGCGGGCATCCTGCAATGCAAGTTGCCTTCCCGTTTTCATCTGTTTTGAAGAGATGAGGATTAGCCCACATGTCGCTTGAATCTTCTGCTACATAGATTGGCATATCACCCACAATTTCAATGTGGTGGTCGTTGGCATAAGCTTTCAAGGCCAACCATTGTTGGAAGAAGAAGAATTGAGTCACACGATGGTAAGTCAATTTATCCGCCAATTCTTCACGGTAGTGCGCCAAGGCTTCAGGTTGACGTCCACGAATGGTAGCATCTGGCCACTCTGTCCACGCTTTTAAATCAAAGTGTTCTTTAATAGCCATGTATTCTGCGAATAGCTCCAACCAAGAAGCATTGGCTTCGCAAAAAGCTTGGAATTCTTTTTGATCACTTGATTTTAAGAAATTCGCAACTGCTTTTTCAAGCAAGGGACGACGTTGCTCAAAAACTTTTGCATAATCAACCTGAGAAGGATCTTGACCAAAGTCCACTCCTTCAAGGTCTGCTTCTGTCAACAAACCTTGTTTGATCAAAAGATCGAAATCAATAAAATGAGTGTTTCCAGCAAAAGCTGAGAAAGATTGGTATGGAGAATCTCCATAACTAGTTGTACCAAGTGGCAAAATTTGCCAGTAACGTTGCTTGGTCCGAACGAGGAAATCAACAAAATCATAAGCTGATTGTCCAAATGATCCGATTCCGTATTGTCCAGGAAGGGAAGAAATGTGCATCAAAACACCACTTTGACGTTTTTTCATGGGTTACCACCTCTTTTTATTTCTTTGAAGCCTGCGATTCGGTGCACGGTATGGGTATCGTTGCAGAGTCGTATCCAGCTCTCGAGCGGCTCTACTCTTTGTTAAAATCGAACAGGCGCAACTCTATTTACGCAATTTTTGCGAAAACGTTTGCGTACCATGTCATTATAAACTTTTTCCATATTTTCTGCAAGGGGTTTCTAAAAAACTTTTTAACTTTTTTTCAGAGTGCCCTCATCCCTAGTGTATTCTTTCCTTTGGCTAATGTCAACAAAATAATCTATTTTATAGAAGAAAGTTCGGAATTAAAATATTTTTAAAAAATTTTTTCAAAACCACTTGCAAACGTTTTCGTCTTGTGATATACTTAAGTCGTTTTAGGAAAACGTTTGTCTAAAACGGTTTCTAATTATTATCTTTTTTTATTCTTTAGGAGGAATAAATCATGAAACGTACAATTTTACGTAGTGCTGCTGTACTTGGTACAGTTGGTTTTGCCGGCTTCTTGCTTGCTGCTTGTAGCAATAGCTCATCAGGTTCTTCTGAGGCAAGTAAAGAAATCAACGTCTATGTAGACAAAGGCTACAAATCTTATGTTGAAGAAGCTGCAAAAGCTTTTGAAAAAGAAAATGGCGTAAAAGTTAAAATCAAAACTGGTGATGCCCTTGGTGGATTGGATAACCTTTCCCTTGATAACCAATCTAAAAAAGCTCCAGACGTAATGATGGCACCATACGACCGTGTAGGTGGTCTTGGTAACGATGGTCAATTGGCTGAAGTGACATTGAACAAAGATAGCCACACAGATAAAACAACTGAAGCTCTTGTCACAAACGGTGGTAAAGTTTACGGTGCACCTGCTGTCATCGAAACTTTGGTTCTCTACTATAATAAAGATCTTGTAAGCGAAGCTCCAAAAACATTTGGTGACCTTGAAAATCTTGCAAAAGATAGCAAATACGATTTTGCGAGCGAACCTGGTAAAACAACTGCCTTCTTAGCTGACTGGACAAACTTCTACTATGCTTACGGTTTGCTTTCAGGTAATGGTGGTTATGTATTTGGTAAAGATGGTACAGATCCTAAAGATATTGGATTGAACAACCAAGGTTCTGTAGACGGTATCGAATATGCGAAAACTTGGTATGCTAAATGGCCAAAAGGTATGCAAGATACAAAAGGTGCTGCTAACTTCATCCAAACACAATTCCAAGAAGGTAAAACAGCTGCTATCATCGATGGTCCTTGGAAAGCTGCTTCATTGAAAGAAGCTAAAGTAAACTACGGTGTCGCAACTATTCCAACTCTTCCAAACGGAAAACAATATTCTGCCTTTGGTGGTGGTAAAGCTTGGGTTATCCCTGCAGGTGCGAAAAACCTTGATGGCGCTCAAAAATTCATTGACTTCTTGACAAGTACTGACCAACAAAAAGCTTTGTTTGACAAGACAAATGAAGTTCCTGCTAACACAGAAGCTCGTAAATATGCGGTTAGCAAAAACGATGAATTGACAACTGCCGTTGTTGATCAATTCAAGAACGCTCAACCAATGCCAAATATCTCAGAAATGAGTGCTGTTTGGGATCCAGCTGCTACTATGTTTTTCGATGCTGTAAGTGGTAAAAAATCTGCAAAAGCTGCTGCTGACGATGCAGTGAAATTGATTAAAGAAACCATCGAACAAAAATTCGGTAGCAAATAAGACAGTTTTTAGGTTTGAGTAAGAGGTTGGAGACAAGGTCCCAACCTCTTATGTTCAATTTTCAAGCACAGCTTACTGTCTGACTTGTCTTCTTGCTCTCTAGCAAGGACATTATAAGGAGATTTGAATGACTACAGAACAAAACCCCAAAAAGGCTATGTGCCTCTCTTTGATCCCGGGTCTTGGGCAAATTTATAACAAACAAAAAAACAAAGGCTATATTTTTCTTGCCGTAACCGTCCTCTTTCTCGCCTATTTCCTAGGAATCGGAGCTGGAGAATTAGCGAAATTGGTTACACTTGGAACAGTCCGTGGACAAGATAATTCTCTCTTTATCTTGATTCGTGGCGCCTTCCACTTGATCATTACCATTGTTTACTTCCTATTCTATACCTTAAATATTAAGGATGCGGGAACCGTTGCAAAACGCATCAATAATGGTATTGCAGTTCCAAAAACTGGAAAAGAAATGGTGCAAGCAATCTATGAAAATGGCTTCCCATATTTATTGATCATTCCTTCATACATTGCTATGACCTTTGCGATTATCTTCCCAGTTTTAGTAACTTTGATGATCGCCTTTACAAACTACGACTTCAAACATACCGCACCAACAACCTTGTTGGATTGGATCGGGTTCCAAAATTTCACTAATATGTGGACCTTGAGTACCTTCCGTTCAGCCTTCACATCGGTTCTTGGCTGGACCTTGATTTGGGCCCTCGCAGCATCAACTCTTCAAATTGTACTCGGTATTTTGACAGCCATTGTGGCAAACCAACCATTCGTAAAAGGAAAACGAATCTTTGGGGTTATCTTCTTGCTTCCTTGGGCTGTTCCAGCCTTCATCACTATCCTTACATTCTCAAATATGTTTAACGATAGTGTCGGTGCCATCAACGCCCAAGTTATCCCATTGTTTGCAAAGATCTTCCCATTCTTAGATGGCGTTTTGATTCCTTGGAAAACAGATCCTACCTGGACAAAAATTGCTTTGATTATGATGCAAGGTTGGCTCGGCTTCCCTTACATCTACGTCTTGACTTTAGGGATTCTTCAATCGATTCCAAACGATCTTTACGAAGCTGCATATATTGATGGTGCCAATGGTTGGCAAAAATTCCGTAGCATCACTTTCCCAATGATTATGGCTGTTGCAGCTCCAACTTTGATCAGTCAATACACCTTCAACTTCAACAACTTCTCCATCATTTACTTGTTTAACGATGGGGGACCTGGTTCTGTCGGAGGAAACGCCGGATCTACAGATATCTTGATCTCATGGATCTACAAGTTGACAACCAATACTTCTCCTCAATATTCAATGGCCGCAGCGGTAACCTTGATTATCTCTGTGATTGTGATCTCAATCTCTATGATTGCCTTCAAGAAACTACATGCATTTGATATGGAGGATGTATAAAATGAAAAATTCTGTTCAATTTAAACGCCGCCTCAATCATTTCTTGACTTACCTGTACATGGTGGTTCTTTCAATCGTTATCATTTATCCATTGTTGATTACGGTTCTATCAGCCTTCAAATCAGGGAATGTCAGTGCCTTTACACTTGATTTTAGTGGCAATCTTAATTTTGATAACTTCTCAAAACTTTTCTCTGAAACTCCTTATGGCACTTGGTATATGAATACCTTGGTTATCGCCATTATCACCATGATTGTACAAACAAGTATCGTTACCTTCGCAGGTTACGCATACAGCCGTTACAATTTCTTGGCGCGTAAACAAAGTTTGGTCTTCTTCTTGATCATTCAAATGGTCCCAACTATGGCAGCCCTCACAGCCTTCTTCGTTATGGCTTTGATGCTGAACGCCTTGAACCAACCTTGGTTCTTGATCTTCCTTTATGTTGGTGGTGGTATTCCAATGAATGCTTGGTTGATGAAGGGTTACTTCGATACCGTTCCAATCTCACTTGATGAGTCTGCTAAATTGGATGGTGCAGGACACTTCCGTCGCTTCTGGCAAATCGTCCTTCCACTGGTTCGTCCAATGATTGCCGTTCAAGCACTTTGGGCTTTCATGGGACCTTTCGGAGACTATATCTTGTCTAAATTCTTGCTTCGTGATGAAGTAAACTATACGGTAGCCGTTGGTCTTCAAACCTTTATCAGTGACCAAAAAAATCAAAAGATCGCCTTCTTTGCAGCCGGTGCCATTTTGATCGCGGTTCCAATCTGTATTCTATTCTTCTTCCTACAAAAGAACTTTGTTTCAGGCTTGACAGCTGGTGGGGATAAAGGATAAAATAGAACCTTATTTCAAACACATTTTATTTTTAAGTTAAGGGTAGTATGGTGAATGCTTTACTACCCTTCGTTAAGAATAAAATCAATCAAAGAGACTCCTCTTTGCATCTCTGATTCTCTTATGTTTAGAAAGGTCATCTCATGCCCTATCCTTTTAATTATTTTGCAAGTATCTTCAATTTCCGCTCTTCTTTTGCAAACCGCAAAAAGCTGAGTTGGTTCCAAATGATTTTTACTTCTTTCTTTCTGATTTCTGTCACACTTTTACCGGTGGCTCTTCAAAATGCTCAACTCAAGACCTATCCCTTAACAACTTTTGTTAGTGATGTGTTTGATCCCTTATCAAATGACGTCATGAAAGATATTCAAGAACACGTCGTGATCAAAGACCAAGAGCTCACCTATACAGGAACCAACCCTGTACACAAGACTTCAAAAGGGCAGGTTGTCTTAGGCCAAGAAGCAAAGGCGAGCGAGAGCAAGGAGTTAACCCTCCATTTTGATCGCAAACAGTTGATCATTTCAAAAGAAAATAAAGAACTCGCTACCGTCTCATACCAGGCTATCAATCAAGAGAGTCTCCGGGATAAAAAAAGCTTCACTCAAGCTATCTCTAGCGATTGGTTCCGTGAAAACCGACTCCCTGTCAGTCTCTTCCTCGTGATTTTCTCTGGCTTCTTATCGACAGTCAATTATTTGATTCTCATCGTAGGGGCATCTTTCTTCCTCTACTTGACACGAAAATCTCGACTCTTTTCACTACAAACTTTCAAGGAATGTTTCAATTGTATTCTGAATTGCTTGGGACTCCCTATTTTACTGAGTGTCTTCATCAGTTTACTATTCCATCAAGTATTTACTACGACGATCATGATCCAAAATGTCTTATTTGTACTCTATCTTGCTATGGTATTTTATAAGACCCACTTCCGTGATCCAGACTATCACCGCTAGGAGGTTTTCTCATGCGTGTTACCATCAAAGATGTGGCGAAACTCGCTGGCGTCGCGCCTTCAACTGTCACGCGCGTCATCCAAAATAAATCCACGATTAGTGATGAAACAAAAAAACGTGTCCGTGAGGCTATGGTCGAACTGGACTATCATCCCAATCTTAATGCTCGTAGTCTTGTCAGTCAATCTAGTCAAGTCATTGCTTTGGTTCTACCAATCGATAGTGACGTTTTCTACCAGAATCCTTTCTTCCCAACTGTTTTAAGAGGGATTACTCAGATTGCTTCAGACAATGATTATGCCATCCAAATCTGTACGGGTCAAAATGAAGAACGACGGCTCGACAACCTCAAACAACTCATCTACGGAAATCGTGTAGATGGTTTGATTTTCCTTTATTCCAACCCGAATGATCCCCTCGTTGAATTTGCGATCAAAGACAAGTTCCCCTTCCTCATTCTCGGAAAGGCAGCTTCACCTTTTGTATCGCTAGTGGATAATGATAATATCAAGGCTGCATTTGATGCGACGGATTATTTCATTCAACAAAACTACCGAAAAATTGCTTTTATTGGAGGAAACAAAGAGCTGTTTGTTTCTCAAGACCGCTACGAAGGTTATAAAGAAGCCCTCCAAAAAGCAGGGATTCCTCTCGATGAAAAACTGGTTCATTTTTCATTTGGTTTTATGTTGGAAGACAATTCTTATCAAATGATGGAAAGCCTTCCCCTAGCAGAGTTAGATGCCATCATGACAACCGATATTCTCGTTGCTGAAGGGGTACGCCAATACCTATTAGAACACCAGCTGACAATCCCTATCATTTCTTTTGATTCAATCAAACCACGCCTCGATATTGAAGCCTATATTGACATCAATGCGGTGGAACTCGGACGTGAATCTGTTCGGACAATTCTACAAATTATCAAAGATCACAAAGAAGGAAAAACTGTTTGCTACCGTCAATTGATTGACCATACCATTACGAAACTTTAGGAGTCTTTATGTCTACATTTACTGCTTATTTAGATGACCAAGACCTGATTCGTATCCAAAAAGGAGAGAAGCATATCCTTCCTTTTTATTTGGAAACAAACCAAGGTCGTCTTGCCTTAATCCCTGTCAAAACGTCAAGTGGAGTGACTGATACAGGAGACTATTTCTTGAGCCCTATTCCGCTTGAACTCGGAGAAGAGTACACCATCTACGATGCTGCTGGAAATTCTACTATTCTCCACTATGGTCAAATTGTTCGCAAACCCATTTTTGATCAAACCTTCACCTATAGTGGAGAAGATCTAGGAAGTTTCTACACACCAAGTCAGACGCGATTTAAATTCTGGGCACCCATTTCTCAAAATGTGACCCTCCATATCGAAGATCAGGTCTATCCAATGACCCGTACAGAAAACGGTGTCTGGGAAGTCGTGCTCAAAGGAGATTGGGAAGGAGCTGCCTACCACTATGAATTTCGTGTCAATGGCCTAGAACGTCGGATTCATGATCCCTATGCTCTATCCTCTTTAGCGAACTCTGGAGATAGCTTCGTCATCGACCGGAAGAAGATCACACGTCCTATCAGGCGTGCCACTCGTCAATTAGACCCAACAGAAGCAATCATCTACGAGATGAGCGTTCGGGATTTCTCTGCCCAGAAAGAGGCTGGCTTTAAGCACCCTGGTAAGTTTAAAGGGTTGACAGAATCGCCCCAACTCAATGGTGAGATCCTTGGATTTGATTACCTTCAAAAACTGGGCATTACCCATGTACAGTTACTTCCTGTCTATGATTTCGGTAGTGTCGATGAAGAGGATCAATGGAAAGCCTACAACTGGGGTTATGATCCTGTCCAATACAATGTTCCAGAAGGAAGCTATGCGAGTGATCCTAACGATCCTTATGCACGAATCCTAGAGCTCCAAGACACTATTGACACTTATCACCAGGCTAATCTGAGTGTCATCATGGATGTAGTCTACAATCACGTCTACCAGGCAGATGAGTACGCTTTTGAACAGATCGTTCCTGGTTATTTCTACCGTTATAATGCAGAGGGAGAGCGGACCAATGGAACCTTCTGTGGAAATGACGTGGCAAGTGAACGCTCCATGGTGAGACACTATATCAAGCAATCCCTCAAACAATGGGTTTCCCTCTACGGCTTTGATGGGTTTCGCTTTGATTTGATGGGAATCCTAGACATTCAAACCATGACAGAGATTGCAGAAGAACTCCGTGAAATCTATCCTAACATCTATCTCTATGGGGAAGGGTGGAAGATGGATACGGGCCTCTCTGAAGATCAGCTCGCTCACCAGTATAATTCGAAACGATTACCAGCCTTGGGCTTTTTCAGTGATAACTTCCGGGATACGATCAAGAGAACACTTGTAGCTGGTCACCGTCGTGAGAGTCAACATTCCGCGAATGATTTTGCTAACATTCTAACAGCAAATGTTGGTAAAGTAAGGCCTGCTCATTTCACCCAACCTCAACAAGCCATTCAATACGTCGAATGCCATGATAATGCAACTGTTTTTGATTATTTCCAACTTGAAAGGGAAGAAATTCGCCTAGAGGAGCGAAAAGCTCTCTCACGCCTCGCTCTTCATCTGGTATTATTATCCCAAGGAGTACCTTTTATCCATGCTGGCCAAGAACGTTACCGCACAAAAGGGCTCGAAGACAACACCTACAACTTGCCAGATAGTCTCAACCAATTGGACTGGACATCCCTTTCAAAATGCCAAGAAGAAATTTCTTTTCTTGAAGAATTGATTGCTTATCGGAAATCACAGCCACTCCTTCGTTTGAAAAAAGGGCAAGAGATTCGCGACTACTGTGATGTCAAATGGTTGTCTGATCATCATTTGATCTACACGATTGAGAAAGATCGTGAAAAAATAACGATTCTTGTCAATATCGGTGATCAAGAACAGACCTATCAACATCTGAGTGATAGTCAGCTGTTATTTGCCTATCCTCATGCCAACCTAAAAACCCCTATTCCTAAAGGAAAGGAACTTTCTATTCCTGCCCATAGTTGGCTTCTTCTCCACGAAACGAAATCAGCAAAATAAGAGGCTGGGACAAAAGTCCTAGCCTCTCAAATATTTTTGGATTGTCGAGCAAGACGCAGTGGTTGAGTGGGCTCTACTACGCTGATTTCATCAGCTTTTACAGCCCTACTCAACTGTGCGGAGGTGGGACGACGAAATCGAATTCTAACGAATTACCGATTTCTGTCCCACTCTCTTATTTTTATTCTTCTGTTTCTACAAAGCGTCCAATGATATGAACGTTTTCTGAAATGGTGATAAAAGCTTGAGGATCAGCTTTTTTCATAATATATTTGAATTCATTAAACTCTGCACGCGTAATAACTGTCAGCAGAACCGCTTTTTCCTGATGGTTATAGGTTCCTTCTGCATTGTGGATAATGGTTGCTCCACGATGCAATTTTTTATGAATCTTTTCAATAATGGCATCCGGCTGGCTCGTTACGATCATTGCCTGCATCCGTTTTTGCTTGGTAAAGACAGCATCCGTTACTCGACTCGATACAAAGATGGTAATCATAGAGTAAAGGGCATATTTCCAACCAAAGGTCAGACCAGCGATCAACATAATGGTCCCATTGACCAAAAAGGAGATGCTGCCGACATTCTTTCCTGTCCGTTTTCGAATCGTCAAACTGACAATATCCGTTCCCCCACTAGAAATGTTGTTCCGAAGAGCAAAACCAATTCCTGTTCCCATGACAACCCCACCAAATAGGGCATTCATGATCGGATCGTTGGTCAACGTAATCACTGGCACGAACTGAATAAAGAGGGAACTCATCGAAACCGTAATAAAGGTAAAGATGGTAAATTTATGGCCAATTTGATACCAAGCCACAATCATCAAAGGGATATTGATGGCATAAAAGGTCAAGGAAACGGGAATCGTAAAGCCAATAAAACGTTGGCTCAAGACAGATAAAATCTGAGCTAGCCCTGTTGCCCCACTGGAGTATACATGTCCTGGTTGAAAGAAGAAGTTGACGGCAATCGCTGATAGAAAACCATACAGCAAGGAAGCTGACACTTTTTCATCGTATTTCTCACGGGAGATACTCTTCAGCACGCGCAATAATTTAATGTTATAAGCTAGTCGCCGCACATGATAGCGAAATAGCTTATGAAAGCGAGTTTTTTTCATTTTCAATCCATCGATTAGAAGAAAAGGAAAATCTTAGAGCAACTGATTTCTAGACTTTCCCTTTTCTCTCTTGTCCTATTCTTGCTCTGCTACTTCTACTTGAAGATTTAACTCATCCAATTGCTTTTCAGAAACGACAGAAGGAGCTTGTGTCATTGGATCTGTCGCCTTGTTATTCTTAGGAAAGGCAATGACTTCCCGAATATTATCTTCGCCTGCAAGAAGCATCACGAAGCGGTCCAAACCAATCGCCAATCCTCCATGTGGTGGGAAACCGTAATCCATTGCTTCCAACAAGAAACCAAATTGTTCATTGGCAGCTTCTTTTGTAAATCCAAGTGCCTTAAACATCCGTTCTTGTAAATCTTTATGATTAATCCGTAGGCTTCCTCCACCTAATTCATAGCCATTTAAGACGATATCATAGGCAATTGCTCGAACTTTTGAAAGATCGCCTTCCAATTCATGTTCTGTTTCAGCTTGTGGAAGTGTAAATGGATGGTGAGCAGACATATAACGGTCTTCTTCTTCAGACCATTCAAACATTGGCCAATCTACTACCCAAAGGAAGTTGTATTGATCGTTGTCAATTAAGTCAAGCTCTTTCGCAAGACGAACACGCAAAGCACCAAGCGTTGCATTGGCTACTTCAATAGTATCTGCTACAAAGAGAACTAGATCTTTGTCTTCTAACTGTAAAGCAGCTGTCAAGTCACTTGTCAAGTCTGTCAAGAACTTCGCAACAGGACCATTCAAAGCACCTTCAGCATATTTCACCCAAGCAAGACCTTTTGCACCGTATTGCTTCGCAATTTCTGTCAATTTATCGATATCTTTACGAGAGTAATGATCCGCTGCACCTTTGACAACGATCGCCTTAACTGCTGGAGCTTCTGAAAAGACTTTAAAGTCTACACCCTTGACAAGATCTGTCAAGTCTTGAAGCAACATTTCAAAACGTGTATCTGGTTTATCTGAACCATACAAGGCCATGGCATCATCATAATTCATCCGTGGGAATGGGAGTGTTACTTCAATTCCCTTGGTTTCTTTCATAACACGGGCAATCAAGCCTTCTGTGATATCTTGGATTTCTTGATCACTCAAGAAAGAGGTTTCCAAGTCGACCTGTGTAAACTCAGGTTGACGGTCTCCACGTAAATCCTCATCACGGAAACACTTCACGATTTGATAATAGCGGTCAAATCCAGCATTCATCAACAATTGTTTTGTAATCTGAGGACTTTGTGGAAGGGCATAGAAATGACCCTTATTGACACGAGAAGGAACCAGGTAGTCACGTGCTCCTTCTGGAGTTGACTTAGAAAGAAACGGTGTTTCCACATCAATAAATTCTAATTCATCTAAGTAATTGCGGATCGAATGAGTTACTTTTGCACGGAGTTTGAGATTTTCCAACATCTCAGGACGACGAAGGTCTAAGTAGCGGTAACGAAGACGGGTATCATCATTGGCTTCAATTCCGTCCTTGATTTCAAATGGTGTTGTTTTAGCAGTATTAAGAACCGTAATAGCTTCT
>ERZ827496.1416-NODE-1416-length-28342-cov-8.089334_pt1 | contig 28342 bp, 19 predicted proteins | sample MGYA00519769_ERZ827496 | MGnify/ENA primary metagenome ERZ827496 (study PRJEB31778, sample SAMEA3449327) | human gut metagenome | biome: human gut; feature: human-associated habitat; material: faeces | place: United Kingdom | collected 2010/2012 ...
CTTCATATTCTGTTTTGAATATGTTTACGTCTTCTAGTGATTCTCTTAAGTATATGTATGTTCCTTCTGTTTCCCCTAGCTTGCTTTTTTTGTTTAGTTTGTATTTTTTTACATATGTGTATTTTGATGCTGTTTTTTCTTTGTCGTCTTTTATTTCTTTTGTTTTGTTTTTTATGTCTTCTATGTTGCTTATTTCTAAATAGTTTGTGTTTTCTTCTGTTGTGTCTTGTTTTTTATTTAGATATAGAACTGTTGCTGCTATTATGATTATTGCTATTATAATTGATGTTGTTATTGTTTTGGTTTTTTTAGTTTTCATTTTGAACTCCTTTGCTTATGATATCTAATTATTTTAATAGAATGATAAATCACTTGCTGTTACTGCTGACCATCCTTGTGATGAAACATATTTATTATCACTATATTGTGCATCAGTTCTATGGTACCAGATCTTACCTGATGGAGAATTTATTCCCCATTTATATCCAGTAAAATATCCGCCGTTTATGTATGATGTTCCTTTTTCATTAAAGAATCCATCTTCAGTATTTCCTCTAAATTTTCCTCCAGTTATTGTAAATGTTCCATTTATGTTTTTCAATCCATAATTTTTACCAGTAAATGTTCCTCCTTTTATTTCAGCATTACATTGTTCAAAATATCCGCCATCTGTTCCATCTTTTCCATCATAAGTTCCTCCTGAAATAGTCGCTTTAGTTTTTTTAACTAAAAGTCCACTATCTGTTTTGCCTGTAAATGTACCATTTGTTATCTCTATCGTTGCATTAGCATTGTTGTCCCATACTCGAATTCCGTTATATCCACCAGTAAATGAACCTCCTGTTATTTTTAAAGTTCCCTGACATGTTCCGATTCCTGCATAAGATGAGCCTGTGCTATTTCCTCCGCTAACAATTATCATTCCATCTCCATATATACCCCAGTTTCCACCACTAATTGTTCCACCTTTTACTGTTGTAGTCCCTGAGTAATTATATATTCCTTGATCTTTTCCACTATATGTTCCATTTGTAACAGTTAATGTTCCGATGTTTGCTATACAATTTGATTTTTTTGCAGACTTGCCATCTACAGTTCCACCATAAATATTTAGTGTTCCTTTATTTGATACATCTCCTTTTATCGTTTTTTCATTTAAATTTAATGCTATTATTTTATTTTCCAAAATCGTTATATTTTCAGTAACATTTTTCAATACTGTAACCGTTGTTGATGTCGATGTTGATGTTGCAACACTATCAATTGCTTTTTGTACTGTTCTATAATATGTTGTATTTATTTTTGCCGCACATTGATACCATATAGCATACAATGTTGTAGAATTTCCTATAGATACTTTCTGACCTGCTGTATATGTTGCTGTCGTTGCAGTGCTACTAGTATTCCATCCATCCATTTCATATCCAGTTCTTGTTGGTTTTGGCATAGTAAATAATGGTGAACTAACTGTAGTTGTAGAAGATACCTGATTTGCTGAATTTATATAATACTTTGTTGTGGTTGTTTTTGTTCCTGTTGCTGTTGTGTCATTACTTCCATTTTGATATTTATATGTTACCGTAATTGTTGCATTGCTTTTTGTTATGCCTACTGTATAAAATGTATTTGTCGTACTTGCTGCACAAGTCGTAATTGCTGTAATTGTTCCTGTTCCACTTGATGTTGCTAAACCTGCATAATTATATGCTCCAGAAATTGTTGTTAAATTACTTGTTCCTGTATTACTTTCAGACAAGACTGTTCCATCTTTCATAGAATTTCTATATATTGTTTTTGTTATCATATTTGCTGATGAAGGTCCTGTTACAACTCTTACAGTTACGTTACTTCTATACACTGCATAATATGTTGTATTTGCAGTAGTTACAGATGTTGTACTCATGCTCTTAGACCCTGTTGACCATCCAACATATGCTGTACTATAAGGCCCTGTACTAGTTGATGGTGCTGCAATTGATCCGTGTGAATATGATGTTGCTGTTTTTGACGCTGTTGTTGAAGTACAATAATATGTATAATTATTTGTTCTTGTTCCTGCTTTTGTTGTTGATGTCCATGCACTTCCATTGTAGTAATTAAATGTTGCTGTTATTGATGATGTGTTTGAACCTGTTGTTACAATGTAATATGTTGTTTCTGTTCTTGTTGCAATTCCTGTTATTGCTGTTGTTGCCCTTGCTGTTGTATTAACTGTTGTTGCATATCCTCCAAAAGAGCCATATAAACCATTATATGTAGATGCTAAAACATTATTTGATGTTCCTGTATTTGTTGTTGATAGTACTGTGCTAGAAGATGAACATTTATTTCTATACACTTTTTTTGAACCTACCCCTGTGGCACTTGTTGGATAATATACTTTTATGGCTGTACTTGATGGATTTATTGTAAACGCTTTTGTTGTTCCTGTTAGTGTGTAGTTTCCGGCTTTTGCTCTTCCTCCACTTACACTGCTTATGCTTGCTGTTGATGTATAACTTCCGGCATTTGTTGCTGTTGTTCTTGTTACATTTATTGTTTCTCCTGATACTCCACTTGTTGCGGCTGCTGTTGGTGCTTGTGCACCTCCATTATAATTAAATGTTGTGGTTATTCCCCATGTTACTGCTACAGATTTTGGATTCATTCTTAATGTTACACTTCCTGTTGTTCCTGTATTATTGTGGTTTCCATCTCCTGCTACATATGCTTGTACATATATTGTTCCTACGTCTGTTAAACTTGGTTTTGTTGTTGTCCAACTTCCCCAACTACTATTATTTGTACTTGTTCTGTAATAAATTGTTCCTCCGTATCCACCACTTACTGTTACATATTGTGCTGCTCCATTATATGTTAATGTTGTGTTACTTAGTGTTGGATTTGTAGCTGCTGCTTTACCTATTGTTATTGTGTATGTTGCGTCTTTTGTTACTTTTGAGCCATTGTCTGTTGCTGTTATTACATATGTATATGTTCCTGCTGGTGTGTTTGCTGCTATGTTTATTGTTGTTCCATTTATGCTTATATAGTTTGTTGCTGTGCCTGAGGCATTTGTTTCTGTTTTTTCTGTGTATGTATAACTTCCTGTTCCGTTGCTTGCAGCTGTTATATTTGCTGTTTGTGCATTTGTGCTAAATGTTTTTGTTATTGTTTGGTTTGCAAAGTTTAATTGGTTTGCTGTCCAGTGTGCATAGTATGTTGTGTCTGATACTGGTGTTTTGGTTGTTCCAGATATTTGTGTTCCTCCTGATTTTTCTGTGAACCAGCCTACAAATGTATATCCTGTTCTTGTTGGTGTACTTAGTGTTCCTAGTTCTGTGTTGTATATTTTTTCTACTGTTTGTTTTTTGCTTTCTGTTTCTCCATTTGCTATGTAGTTTTCGTCATATGTTATTTTTACTTTTGGTACTGTTATTTGTTGTCCAAATATGTATTTTCCGTTTCCTAAATTGTCATATGCGTATACGTGTGTGTTGTATACTCCTACTTCTGTTTTGTGGTCTGTTATGTTTACATGGTATACCCATGTTGTTCCATCTTGTTGTTTTGTTCCTTTTGCTTCTGTTGATGTTTGCCAACTTCCTTGTATGTCGTCTTGGCCGTTTGCTTCTGTCCATGTTGGGAATTGTACTCTATTTACTCCTGATCCTGCGTCTTTTACTCCATATACATATACGTCATATCCTGCTGCTGTTACATTTTTTATTTCTGCTCCTGTTGATGTTGGTGCTGCTTTGTCTATGTTTGTTATGTTTGCATATGTTTCTTCTCCTGCATTTGTTCCGTCCCATAAACGTGCATATATTGTTCCGTTTTCTGTGTAATTTTGTGTGTCTGTGTTTTGCCATTCTCCGTTGTCTTTTTTTGTTTGTAATGAATATCCTTTTTCTGTTGTTTCTGCTTTTGCTGTTACGCTTTGGTTTGTCCAATCACTTGGTGTTTTTGTTATTGTTGTGTTTGCGTTTGTTAGTTTTGGTACTGTTGCTGTTGTTACTTCTGCTGCGTTGCTTATGTTTCCGGCTTCATCTTTTACCCATACGTAGTATTTTGTGCTTTGTTTTACGTTTTCTATTATTTTATTTAATAATTTTGTGTTGTCTACTATTGTGAATTTTGTTGGTGTTTGGCTACTTTCTGATATTGCATATGATTTTATTCCACTTGCATTGTCTGTTGCTGTTATTTTTATTGTGTTTGTTGTTGCTGTTATGCTTTTTATTTCTGGTTTTTCTTTGTCTATGTTTGTTACTTCGTATGATGCTGTTATTCCGTAGTTATTTCCGTCTGTTAGTGCTGCATACATTGTTCCATTTGATGTGAATATTTGCCTATTTGATGTTACCCAGTCTGTTGTTGTGTTTTTACTTGTTGCTAGACTAAATGTTTGTCCATTTACATTTAGTGTTGCTGTTACTTCTACACTTTCTTTTGTCCATGTGTCTGGTTTTGCTGCAAATTTTATGTCATTTGAGTCTAGTTTTGGTACTATACTTGTTTTTGCTTCTAATTCGTTTGATGCTTTTTTCTGCCCGTTTTTTCCTATTGCTACTGCTTTTACTACAAATGTTGTGTCTTGTTTTAGTTTTGTGTATGTGAATTCGTTTTGGTCTGTTGTTTCTACTAAGTTAAAGTTTGTGCTTCCTTTTTCTTTTATGTAGTATTCTATTTTTCCGCCTTCGTTTCTTCTTGTTGTTGCTGTTACTGCTATTGTGTTTGTTGTTGTTTTTACAACTTTTATTTGTATTACTGGTGATAGTTCGTCTTCTTTTCCTAAGTAGTCTGAACCGTCTAGACCTACTTTATATACATCTCCATCTACTTTTACCTCGAAGAACCATTCTGTTTTTCCGTCTTTTTCTTCTGATGTTACTTCACTTACCTCTATGTCTTTTCCTCCGGCTTTTTTTATTTCTTCTAGGTCATTTTTGACGTCTTCGTATGTTTCTCGTATTATTTCTTCATCTGTTCCTCTTATTTGTTCGGTTTGATTTATTTTTAGTTTGGTTTGCAAGGTTGTAGCGATTGCGGCTCTTTTGTGCTCTAATTTTGTGTCTTCTGCTGCACGAAATATTCCTGTTCTTGTTATTCCTTGTATTGAGATTGACGCCAAAATTAGAAGTACCACTATTGTTACAACTAGTGCTACCATTGTTATTCCGCTTCTTTCGTTTAAAAGCTTAGATATTCTTTTCTTTTCGTTTAAAGAGTAGCTCTCTCTCTCTCTCTCTCTCTCTCTCTCTCTCTACAGTATCAAGGGTTTCAGATTTCATTCTAGTTTTTTGTTTTTTCATTTGTTTTCCTCCTTTTTTCCCTTTCGCTTTATTTTATGTATTCGGCAAGTTATGCAACTTTTATAATATATAAATCTACATTGCATTCTTTGATTTTCGTAATATATAAATCTATTTCTACTTAATTTATATTAATATTATATTTTATAATATAACATCTTTCGCCAAATTTTGCAATTTTCAAACATGCCCAAAGCATTGATTTTAAAGCGTTTTTATAGATTTGCTATACTTAATTTTTTGCTACGGAATCGGCAAATTTAAGGTTTTATTTTTGTTCATTTTTCTTGTATTAATATTTTGTTACTAAAATGTTATAAATTTGTAATATTTTTGTTCTTGCTTGGTGTGCCTGCTTTTGCGAATATATTACCAAAAAAAAATGAGAAAAATTTAACGTTTTTTCTCATTTTTCTTGAAATATTTTTATGTTCTTGCGGATTCTTGTATAATCCCATAGCTTAGAATGTATAAAAAGCGGGATTGAAGACCCGTCCCCCAATCCCGTTTTTTGAGGGATTGGGTGTGGTGTCCCCTTAATCCCTCTTTTATACTTTCATAGATAATCCTACTTTTTTTCTTTCCATATCTATTTTAATAACTTTAACTTTAACAATATCCCCAACTGAAACTAATTCTGATGGATTTTTAATATATTTATCGCTCATTTCAGAAATATGAACAAGTCCATCATATTTAACACCAATGTCTACAAATGCTCCGAAATCTATGACATTTCTTACTGTTCCTGTTAAAATCATACCTTCTTTTAAATCTTCTAATTTCAAAACATCTTGTCTTAAAATTGGTTTTGGCATATCTTCACGAGGGTCTCTTCCTGGCTTGCTAAGTTCTGAAATTATATCAGTTAGTGTCATTTCTCCTATTTCTAGTTCTTTGGCTGTTTTTGCTACATCAACTGTTTTTAATTTTTGTCTTAGTTCGTCTGTTTTTTCTTTGTCTCTTAAGTCTTCTTTGCCAAATCCTAAAGTTTTTAGTAATTTTTCTGTTGCTTCGTAACTTTCTGGGTGAACTGCAGTTATTTCTAGTGGGTTTTTACCGTCTATAATTCTTAAGAATCCTGCACATTGTTCAAATGCTACTTTTCCTAATTTTGGTACTTTTAAAAGTTCTTTTCTTTCTTTTAATTTTCCGTTTTCGTCTCTATATTTTACAATGTTTTTTGCTATTGTGTTGTTTATTCCTGATACATATGAAAGTAGTGATGGTGTTGCTGTGTTTACATCAACTCCTACTTTGTTAACACTGTCTTCTACTACGCCTGTTAGACTTTCGGCTAATTTTTTTTGGTTTACATCGTGTTGATATTGTCCAACTCCTATTGCTTTTGGGTCTATTTTTACAAGTTCTGCTAGTGGGTCTTGTAATCTTCTTGCTATTGATATTGCTCCTCTTATGGAAACATTTATGTCTGGATATTCTTCTGTTGCAAGTTTTGATGCTGAATATACTGAAGCTCCTGCTTCACTTACAATTACATAGTGTACTGGTCTTGAGGCTTCTTTTATCATGTCTGATACAAACATTTCTGATTCTCTTGATGCAGTTCCGTTTCCTATTGCTATCATGTCTATTTTGTCTTTTTCAATTAGTTTTAGTAATTCTTTTTTTGCTCCTTCTACATCATTTTGTGGTTCTGTTGGATATACTGTTGTGTAGTCTAAGACTTTTCCTGTTTCGTCTATTACGGCTATTTTACATCCTGTTCTATATGCAGGGTCAAATCCCATTACTGTTTTGCCTTTAATTGGTGCTCCTAATAATAGTTGTTTTGAGTTTTGTCCAAATACTTTTATCGCTTTTTCTTCTGCTTTTTCTGTTAAGTCTGAACGGATTTCTCTATCAATTGATGGTTCTATTAATCTTTCAAAACTGTCTAATATTGTGTCTTTTAGCATTTGTGTGAATTGTGTTTCACTTTTTATAATGTCTTTTTCTATGTATGCTAAAATTTTGTCTTCTGGTTTTTCGATAGATACTTTTAGGAAGTCTTCTTTTTCTCCCCTGTTTATTGCCAAAATTCTGTGGCCAGGAATCCATTTTAGTGCTTCACTATAGTCATAATACATCTCGTAGTTTGATTTGCTCTCAGGGTCTTTTGCTTTTGTTTTAATAAGGCCTTCTCTGTAGCATTGTCTTTTTATTTCTTTTCTGTATTTTGCATTGTCTGAAATGTCTTCGGCTATTATGTCTAGAGCGCCTTGTACTGCGTCTTCTGGTGTTGCTACCACTTTGTCTTTGTTTTTCTTGTCTTCTTCTGGTAGGTTTTCTATATTAACATATTCTTGCGCTATTTCTAATATTGGTTTTGTTTCTTTTTGTTCAATTATTATTTGTGCTAGTGGTTCTAGTCCTTTTGCTTTTGCTACTGTTGCTCTTGTCTTTTTCTTTTGTTTGTATGGTCTATAGATGTCTTCTACTTCTGCAAGTGTTTTTGAAATTGTTACGGCTTGTAGGATTTCGTCTGTTAATTTTCCTTGCTCGTCTATTGATTTTATTACTTCTTCTTTTCTTGTTTCTAAGTTTCTTAGGTATGATAGTCTTTCTCCAAATGTTCTTAGTACTTCGTCACTTAGTCCTCCTGTTACTTCTTTTCTGTAACGTGCGATAAATGGTATTGTGTTCCCTTCGTCTATTAATTTTATTGTGTTTTCTACTTGTTGTATTTTGATGTTTAATTCTTCTGCAATTGTTTTTGCTATTTTGTCCATTGTTTTCCTCCCTTTAATTTTTAAAAATGCTTTTGACATTATTTATTTTTTGTGTTTTCGACATTTTTTGATATGTTTAGTCAATTTTTGATATCTTATTGACTTTTTTCTTTGTTTAATATATCATAAATTTAAATAAAATGAAAGGGGGAAATTGAAAAATGATTTCATCAGATTTTAGAACTGAGGCTCGTAGAAAATTATCTGGTAAATGGAGTAAAGCGGTTTTTATTGTTTTAGCATATATGGCTTTGACTTTTGTTATTGGATTTATTGAAGGTCTTTTTCCTGAGTCAATGGAAGAAATATTTGGTCTTGTAAATACTATTATTAATGTTCCTTTATCTTTTGGACTTGTATTTGCATTTTTAAAATTATTTAATGGTGAAGATGTTAAAGCTTTTGATTTCGCTACTTTAGGTTTTTCTAATTTTGGAAAATCTTGGGGTGTTGCTTTTCAAATGTTTTTGAAAATGATTCTTCCAGAAATCGCCGTTATAGTTGCTTTCGTGGTTACTATGGTTGGTGGCGTTTCTATGGGATTTATGGCTTTTTCTACTCAATCTTCTGGTGCTTCTGCGTTTTCTATGTTTATGCTTTTAATTGGTATAATTCTTTTAGTTGCTTCTATTATATGGCTAATAACTAAATCATATTATTATCAATTGGCTATATTAGTTGCTATTGATAATCCAGATATGTCTGGTGCAGATGCTGTTGAGGAAAGTCAAAGATTAATGACTGGAAAACGTGCTAGTTTATTCTGCTTAGAATTATCTTTTATCGGTTGGGCTATTTTAGGTGCTATTCCATTTGGAATTGGTTTATTATGGGTTCTTCCTTATGCTCATCTTGCCAAAATCGCATTTTATAAATATGCTCTTGGAAATACTGATAATGTTGAAGTTATTGCATCAGATAACGGTACTTCAGAAAATATGTAGAAAAAACAAAAGAAAAATAGAGTTAAATTCTCTATTTTTTCTTTTTTATTTTATTCAATTCCTAAGTATTCGTTGTATGTTATTTCTCTGTCTATTACATTTCCATCTTCTTTAATGTCAATGATTCTATTTGCTACTGTTTGTGTTAATTCGTGGTCATGTGATGTGAACAGGATGTTTCCTGTGAATTTTTTCATTCCTTCGTTTACGGATGTTATGCTTTCCATATCTAAGTGGTTTGTTGGTTCGTCAAATATTAAGAAGTTTGCTCCTGAAAGCATCATTTTTGAAAGAACACATCTTACTTTTTCTCCTCCTGATAAGACTCTTACTTGTTTTAATGCTTCGTCTCCTGAGAATAACATTCTTCCTAAGAATCCTCTTACATATGTTTCGTCTGGGTCTTTTGAGTATTTTCTTAACCATTCGGTAATGTTCTCGTCTGTGTCGAATAAGTAGTTGTTGTCCTTAGGGAAGTATGATTTTGTTATTGTTGTTCCCCATACTAATTCTCCGCTGTCTGGTTCCATTTCTCCTGATATTATTTGGAATAAGACTGTTTTTGCTATTTCGTTGTCTGCTAAAAATGCTATTTTGTCGTCTTGTTTTACTGTAAATGATACATTGTCTAATACTTTTACGCCTTCATATGTTTTTGTTATATTTTTTACTTGTAATATTTCTCTTCCTGGTTCTCTGTCTGGTTTGAAGTCTACATATGGATATTTTCTGTTTGATGGTTTTATTTCGTCTAGTTCTATTTTTTCAAGTGTTTTCTTTCTTGATGTTGCTTGTTTTGATTTTGATGCGTTTGCACTGAATCTTGCTATGAAGTCTTGTAATTCTTTTATTTTTTCTTCTTTCTTCTTGTTTTGCTCTTTCATTTGTTTTAGTGCTAATTGGCTTGATTCGTACCAGAAGTCGTAGTTTCCTGGATATACTTTTATTTTTCCAAAGTCAACGTCTGCTATGTGTGTACATACTTTGTTTAGGAAGTATCTGTCGTGTGATACTACTATTACTGTGTTTTCGAAGTTGATTAGGAATTCTTGTAGCCAGTTTATGCTTTTTAGGTCTAAGTCGTTTGTTGGTTCGTCTAGTAGTAATACGTCTGGGTTTCCGAATAGTGCTTGTGCTAGTAATACTTTTACTTTTTCTCTTGCTTCTATTTCTTTCATGTATTTATAGTGGTTTTCTGGTATTATTCCTAAGTCGTTTAGTAGCATTGCGGCGTCTGATTCTGCGTTCCATCCGTCTAGTTCTGCAAATCTTTCTTCTAGTTTTGCGGCTTTCATTCCGTCTTCTTCTGTGAAGTCTGGTTTTGCATATATTGCTTCTTTTTCTTTCATTATGTCATATAGTTCTTTGTTTCCCATCATTACTGTGTCTATTACTGTGTTTTCTTCGAATGCAAAGTGGTCTTGTTTTAGTATTGATAGTCTTTCTCCTTTTTCTAGTGTTACTTCTCCTTTGCTTGGTTCTATTTCTCCTGATAGTACTTTTAGGAATGTTGATTTTCCTGCTCCATTGGCTCCTATGATTCCGTAGCAGTTTCCTTTTCCAAATTTTATGTTTACGTCTTCAAATAGTACTCTTTTTCCAAATCGTACTGTTACTCCGATTGCATTTAACATTGTTTTCCTCCTAATTTTCTTTTTTTTCGTCTGCTATAGTATAACATCTTTTTATAAAAATTGCAATGTCTCATTGGGGACGGTTCTGTTTGAGACATTTTCATACAGAAATCATATAAAAATCTGGTCAATGTTTTATCATTTCCAGATTTTCTTTTATGTATAATATTTCTATTCTTCATATTTTTTATATTTATAATAAAATACTACTGCCAACACACTAAATATTAGTATTGATGTTATTATGGTTGTTTTTCCTGCTCTTGGTAAAATCGTAGCTGATAATACATCCTTATTTTGTTTTTTATTTATATTGCTTTCTTTTTCTGCTGGATATTTCTCGTTTTCGATTTTATCTGTTGGTTGTTTATTTGTATTCTCATTTTCGTTTTTGTCATCTTCTGTTGTTTCATTTGACGGATCTTGAATCCCTGAATCATTGGATGAGCCTGATTTTATTGCATCTGCAATTATACTGTTTCCTCCTATATTTTGGTTTACTACTGTTAAAATATTTCCTGCTTCATCATATACATTTCCACTATAATTTGTTGTTTTTAATTCTCCTTTATCTCCACTTTCTATTTGATATGTATATGTTATTTTATTTCCATTTACACCACCAAATTTTGCTATTTTTTCTATTCCACTTCCAAATTTTAATTTTAATATTGGTGCCGTGTTTGATATTATTTCTGATTTATTTTCATCTCCGTATATATTTTCACTATATGTTGATTCTAATTTTATTGTTTGTCCCTCTTTATATGTTCCTGATTTTGGACTTATTACATTTATACTTGATAATGTTGGTACTGCTGTATCTTTTCTAATAATAATTGAACTTGTTTCAGAAACATTTCCTGCCGCATCTATTGCTCTAAAATATATTGTTGAATCTCTATCATTTCCAAAAGTTATTTTTCCAATACCATCTGTAGTTGTAAGAAAATCTGTTTTCCACTCACCATCTTCTCCTTCTTTCCATTCGTATTTACTTATTCCACTCATATCGTTACTTGAAAGTTCTACATATATTTTCTTATTTGTCCAACTTCCATTTTCATAAATATTTCCAGAGGAATTTTCTAGTTTTGCTAGTATTTGTGGTGCTATTGGTGGTGTAGTATCTTTTTTATTTTCAAATGTTATTTCTGAAAGTGCTGTACTTTTACTTCCCTTAAAGGCTATTTTTACATTATTAATTTCTTCTTCCAAATTTAAATTGCTTAAATCTATTACTGCTGGTTTTTTTGAACTTTCTAATAAATTTAAATTTATATCTTTAATACTTATACTATTATTAATTAGTAAATCCGCTGATATAGGTAAGCTTTCATTTGTAGCATTGTAAGCTGGATACAACCATATATATTTTATGTCCTGGACTGTGCTGAATTTACACTCAATATCATATTCATTGTCCTTTAATTTATTATTTAAAGTACAATTTTCTTTGCTTAATCTACTATAGTTATTAATTCCGTTATTTAAACATTCTGTATTGCCTTCTGCTATAATGCTTATTTTATCTGTTTCTACAGTTGAATAGCCATTAATTCCACTAGGTATTGGTTGTATTCCTGTTGTTGGTCCATTTATATATATTTTTTCATCTTTAAAAATTATTTTATCAAATGCAAGACTTCTTGATTTATAACTTTCGTTTGATACATTTTTATTTAAAACATGATATACTGTATATAATGAACCATCTGGTGTAGAAAAGATATTATTATGTCCTGGTCCAAATACAGTTTTTCCATCTGTTACTAATAATAAATTCTCTGTACTTGTTTCATCTCCATTATCTTTTTTATCATATTTTCCTAGTGGAGATTTTGAAACAGCATAGCCCACACTATAATAATTGCTCATATATCCATTTGCTGAATACATCATATAGTATTTTCCGTCATTTTTTATTACACATGGTCCTTCTGTCCAATATCTATTTCCTGTTTTTTTCTCCCAATTCAATGTAGCATTAAGTAAAACTACTGGCTCTCCAACTGTATTATTTAATTCATTGTTTAGTTGTACTCCATAAATCCAACTAGATCTTTCATTTCCTCTAACTACTTGATCTTCAACAAAATATAAATATATTTTTCCATCATCATCAAATAATACATTTGCATCTATTACTGAATTTTTAAATTCAAATAACTTTGAATTTTGTTCTGTAAATGTACTTTCAAATGTGTCTCCAACTAAAACGCTTATATATGATTGCCTTACCGGCGTAACTGTTGATACCCCATTAACTGCACTGTTTATAATTTCATCTTCATTTTTTAATTGAAAAGATGAATAAAATATATAAATTTTATTATTATGTTTATATACTTCTGGCGCCCAAAAATTTGTCCTTTTTCTAATTTTATTTCCATTACTATCAGTTATTTCATTTCCATTTTTATCTTTTACATATATTCCGTTTTCTTCCATAGGATTTACATTGCTACTACTTTTTTCCCAATTTTTTAAATCTTTTGATTTATAATAATATAAAATATTGTTGGTATATATGTACCCTAAAATATTAGTATGAAATAGATAATAATATCCATCTTTTTCATTATAAAAAATAAAAGGGTCTGGGCAACTAGACATAGTTTTTTTATAGTCACTATTATTATAATTATAGTCATCTTTTTGACTTAATGCATTTGCTACATCATTTCCTATTTGTGAAAGTGCAGCAGATGTGAAATGTATGTCATTATTGTAAGTTGGATTTTCGTTATAACAAACACTTTCTCGCGCATATTTTACTGCTGTATACCAATCTAATTTATTTCCGTTTGAATCTGTATATTTTGAATTAGTATAAGTATCTACATTATATTCATTTTCATTTGGAATATAGTTATCAAATGCAAATGAAGATCCTAATATAATATCATCATTTTCATTTATCAATTTTTGTTGTGCTTCATTTATAATCTCTATTCCTTTATACCATGAACTTAATCCTGGTACCCCTGAAGTTAAAACAATTGCTCCTTTTTCAATACCTGTATCTTCTTTTAACTTTTCATGAATGGTTTTATAATTTTCTATATATTTTCTTTTTACATTTTCTGCTTCTTCATCTGTTATTTCATTTTGTACTTTTGTATTTGTTTCACCTTGAAATACTACATATAACTTTGAACCAATATTGTAATTGTTATTTTCTAAATATTTTATTGCACTATTGTATTTTAAAGTCATAGATTCATATAAGTGCTTATCTTCCTTTGAATCTCCATAATTTGGGTTGTCTGATGGTAAAAAGTTTTCTATTTTTTCTCCTCCATTAGCGGCAAAAATTACTATAACTCCATGCCCTGTTTTTTCATAATACTGTTTACAAAATTGTGGTATCATGTTTGTTCCACATGATTTTTCTAATGACGCTGGAGTTTGATTACTTAACATGGTTTTTGTATTAACATCATATTTTAGTTTTTCTCCTATTATATTTGTTGATGAATCTAACTCTTTCAATGTATTACTTTCGTATAAGTATTCATATGCTGTTTGTGATGTTTGATTTATCTTAGTGTAATTCATTTGCGTACTATTTTGTAAAAGCATTGGACTTATTTGAGTTTCACTTGCAAACCTTTTAATAGAATTATTATCTGTATAATCATATCTTGTATCTCTTTGTTTTTCTGGTTCTTTTATTCCAGCATACCCAACCATATTTGATTGTCCCCAAAATAAAACAACGTCATATATTAAGTTACTATCTGCTTTTACTGGTTTAATACTATATATAACTAATATAATGACTGACAAAAATAAAATGTTTATTATCTTTTTGCTCATTAATATTTTCCCCCTTAATTTTCATGCCGTATTTATTTTGATATGTTTTTTGGATTATTCTTACTATATAATATACTTTAATTTTTTATTTGTAAATATCTTATTTAGGGGGCTACTTACTATTACTTACGGCTCGTATTTTGTAGCGTTTTATTATTTTTTTGTTACATTTTTGTTACAATGTTCTTTACATTAACCTGTGTTGTGCTATTCACCTCTGTTTTATTGTTTATTTTATTTTCGATTGTATTATTGTTTTCTATTGTATTGTTTTTTGTTTCTTCTTGATTGTTTTGAATTTGGTTATTTGATTTTTTTTCTTCTTGTTTGTTTTGGTTCTGATTATTTGTATTTTGTTGTGTGTTATTATTTGTCGGTTGTGTATTGTTATTTGTTGGTTGTGCACTTGGTTCTTGCTTTGTTGCTTGATTGCTGTCTTTCCAAGGATTTTCTGAATTTGAATCTGTTGGATCCCAACCTCTGCATTCTGTGTTCCATGATATTTTTTGTGCACTTGGTTTTCCTAGTGGTCCTGGATTTGAGTCATAATAAAATTCAACAATTGTTCCTGTTGTTATATTGTTGTAAATCCATGCGGCATCTTGAACTGTTAGACGTATACATCCTGCTGATGCTTTTGTTCCTAGTTTATCATATTCGGCATATTCTAGTGTTGATGGATTTCCTTTTGTTGTATATGGTACTGAATGGAATAGTATGTTTCCTACAATTGCGGTTGTATATTGTCCATATACATATGTTCCTGGTGTGTGTCCAAATAATGTGTGCCATCTATGTTTTGTTCCATTTAGTTTGTATTTTCCTCCTGTTGGCGTTGCGGTTCCTATTGAGCAAACCATTGCTTTTACTGGGACTGTGTAGTTACCTTCTGAGTCTTTTGTGTATATTGTTACTACATTTGCTTGATTATTTATTTTTATGTAGTATTTGTTTTTGTTGTCTTTTATTTCTTTTTCATTTTCTACTTTGCTTTCTTTTATGGCTTTTTCGTCTATTATGTTTTCGTCTACTGGTGTGTTTTCGTCTGTTTCGTTGTTACTTATTTGTGCTTCTAATATTGTTTCTTCTTCTATTGCTTGTCCTTGTGTGGCTTCTGTTTTGTGTTTTTGGTCTCTTATTGTGGTTATTATAAATCCTATTATTATTAGTATTGATAGAATTATTATTGCGGTTGTTGTTATGAATTTTTTCTTATCTTTTATTTTCATCAATTTTCTCCTTTTTCTTATATTAAAAGTCTTCGAATTGTAATATTGTTTAGGTTAAATTTTTTATTTTTTAATTTTTACGAGTTCTTCTAATTTATAACTTTTATTAATCCACTAAAATACACTAAAATATTATCGATAACATCTTTTATAGGTATCTCTAGCCAATTGTTATTTGCAGTATTAAGTCTTGATTGAAATCTTCGATTATTTAATATATTTATTAATCTTTTATTTATATCTTCTAATGTATTTTCACGCATATTCTCATCTTGAAAAATTAAAATATCTATGTATTTTATTAGCTTGTCCTTATCTAATTTTTCATTATTAATTAAATAATAAAAATCAAAAATATCTTTAAACCTCGTGGAAGTAATACCAAATTTTAATAATGATTTTAATTTTTCAACAATTATTTGTTCTTTAGAATTTATAAGTAAACTAACACTTTTATCTATTATGTTAAAATCAAAATAATAATTATCTTGTTTCATATCAAAATATTTATGTACTCCAATATCTAGTTTTGAATTTATTGAGTACTTTTTCTTGTCAGTTAGTTGTATATAAACTCTTTTTCCATTGTAGTCTTGATGATGTAATGATTCAATTTTTTCTGTAACTTTTATTTTTATTCCATCATTTGTATTATTTAATTCTTTTATAAAATTAAGAATTGATTTGTCTTCCAAAGAATATTTTATAAAATCAATATCCATATCTCTAGTTGCGCGACGCATATTTTTAGAAATGTTATGCATTACAACTCCGCCTTTTACAGTTATATTTTTATTATATTTACTATTTCCAATTTTAAGCAAAATAATATCTTGAGCAACTTTTGGAATCGCATCTTCTTCTGAATAACCTGCTGCTACATATTTATTTACTAATTCATATATATACATTAAAACACCTCATCTTGTATAATTTCAAAAATTTTATCTCCATTTACAAAATATTGTAAATATTCTTCTATCTTTTGAGTATTTAATGAATTTGCTAATTTTCTATAATTAGATATTATTTCTTTATATAAATCATAACCTATTTGATTTTTATTTCTGGCCAAATCAATTAGCATTCTTTCTTTATTATAAATATTTATTTTTATTCCTTCATAATCAATCTGAGTTTTTCCCAAATTATATAGTTCATTTTTCATACGAATTTGTTTTATTTTTTCTGATTTAATTAATGTTCCATTTCTGTTTGTGGCTAAATACATTACCTTAGGAATAACGTCTGTTAAGTTGTGATAATAGTAGGCTGAATAAGATGTAAATACTCCGTAAGGATATTTTTTCATTGTAATTTCTAAATAATGTGCACTTGGTGTGTCTGAATATATTCCTTTTTCAATTTTATATACCTCACTATTTTTAACTGCTTTTTCTATCTGGTATGCACTTTTATATTTTAATAACAGTTCATTATATGTATATATCATAGTAAACTCCTCCATATATATTTTAAACTAAATACCACCATAAGTCAACTGTTTTGGTGGTATTTAGTTTAATTTTTTTGTTGATTTTTTTCTATTTTTATGATAATGTTGTTATAAATTTAAAAATAAAGGGTGATAATGTTGAAAAAATTTTTATTATTTATTTTATTATTTTTGATTTTTGTTTTATGCCTTTTGGTACTTATAAAATCAGATTTTTTTAATAGTACAAACGTTATTCAAGATTCTTCGGTTGAAAGTGAAACTGTAGAAGAAAAGATTGAGCCTATCAATTTTACTATGACTGCAATTGGAGACACTTTATGTCATAATACTCAATATTGGGATGCTTATAATAGTAGCACTAAACAATATGATTTTTCTTATGTTTATGATGATATTAAAGATTATACAAGTAGTGCAGACATTACTATAGGAAGTTTGGAAACGACTTTTGCAGGTGAAGATAGGGGTTATAGCAATTATCCGGTTTTCAATTCTCCTGATAGTTTGGCTACTGGTTTAAAAGATATTGGCGTTGATGTTATTTCTTTGGCTGGTAACCATGCTTTAGATTATGGTTATTCTGGTATTTGTAGAACTATTGATGTTTTAGATAATGTTGGAATTTCTCATTTGGGTACTTATAAGTCTGCTGAAGACCAGGATAAAATTTTAATTAAGGATGTTAAGGGTGTAAAAATTGCTTTTATCAATTATACTTACGGAACTAACGGGATTCCTGTTCCTTCTGATAAACCGTATTGTTTGAATTTGATTGATAAAGATTTGATTTCTAAACAAATTAAGCAGGCTAAGGAGCAAAATGTTGATATGATTGTTGCTTGTATGCATTGGGGTACTGAGTATAAGACTTCTGCTAATGATGAGCAAAAAGAACTTGCGGATTTTTTGTTTAAGAGTGGTGTTGATATTATCCTTGGTAATCATCCTCATGTTCTTGAGCCTATGGAAAAGAAAACTATTACTTTAGATGATGGTTCTACTAAAGATGTTTTTGTTGTGTATGCTTTGGGTAATTTTACTGCAGACCAAAGGGCTGAGATTACTAGGGATTCTGCTATTTTGAATTTGGATATTACTAAGGATTCTGATGGCAAAATTTTGATTAATAAGGTTTCTTATGTTCCTATTTATATGTATAAGAATTCTGCCGCTAAGGTTCATAAGTTTAAAATTTTGGATATTGAGAAGTCTATTGCTAATTATGATAGTGGTGATACTTCTATTGGTTCTTCTGTTTATTCTAATTTGAAGGTTCAGTTACAGAAGATTAGGGATATTTTGGGTGATGAGATTAATTAATTTTTATAAAATGTATTGAAAAAAGAGATTTTAGTTATAATTTAAACTTGAATCTCTTTTTTGTTTTTTAGTCTAACATATCTTTTCTTTTTAGCCACCATGTTACGATTAGTGTTAATGCTACTGAGATTAGTATCATTATTGGGAATCCAAATTTGCTGTTTTGGAATGGTATGTTTACGTTCATTCCCCAGAAACTTGATACCATTGTTGGTACTGCTAGTACTATTGTTATTGATGTTAAAAATTTCATTACTCCATTTAGGTTGTTTGATATTATTGATGCATATGCGTCCATTGTTCCTGTTAGGATGTCGCTGTATATTTTGGCCATTTCTATTGCTTGCTTGTTTTCTGTGATTGCGTCTTCTAGTATGTCTTCGTCTTCTTCATATAGTTTTATTATTTTGCCTCTTAGTGTTTTTTCCATGACCAGTTCGTTTGATTTTAGTGATGTTGTGAAATATACTAAACTTTTTTCTAAACTTAGTAATTTTAGTAGTTCTTTGTTTTTCATTGATTTTTTTAATATGTATTCTGCTATTTCTGTTTCTTTGTTTATTTGTTTTAGGTATGTTAGGTAGTATGATGAGTTTAGGTATAGCATTTGGAATATTAGTTTTGATTTTTTGTATGTTTGGAAGTTTTTTATTTTCATTTTTTCGAAGTCTTCTATTACTTTGTTTTTTCGTAATGATACTGTTATGAAGTAGTCGTCTCTTACTACTATCATTCCTACTGGCATTGTTGTGTATACGTCGTTTTCTTCGTTTTTTTCTATTATTGGTACGTCTACTACAAATAGTATTGTTCCGTCGTCTTCTTCGTTGTCTATTCTGGCTTTTTCTTCGAAGTCTAGTGCGTCTCTTATGAAGTCTTCTTGTATTTCTACGCTTTCACATACTTTTTTTATTTCGTTTTCCGATGGGTTTACTAAATTTATCCAACTTCCTTTTTTGATTTCTTTTATTTCTTCTATTTTGTTTGTTTCTATGTTTGTGCTGTATATTTTTAGCATTTTTCCCACCTCTTTCTTTATTTTACATATACTATTTTATCTTTTTATTTTGAAATTGTCAATGTGTTTTTTAAAAAATGTTTACATAATTTTATCTGTTTGCTAATAAGTTTATCATATCTATAATTAGTTTTTTTCTGTTGTCTGCTTCCATATCTTTCTGCCTCCATAAAACTTCTATTTTATTATCTATTTTTTATGTTCTTGTTCAACATATAATATTGTTACTTTTTGTTGTTTTTTCACACAATATTGTGAAAAAAGTATTTACTTTTTTATTTTTTAATGTTATAGTTTAATTGCTAGTTTAAAGCAAATTTTTTAGTGTTTTATACACACAAAGGAGGAAAAAATGTCTCGTACATTGAAAATTTTATTTATTTTATTATTTTGTACTGTTGCATTACTTGTATATCCTACACTAGTTAATGCTTCAGATACACTAATTGCTACTTCTACTCTTAATGGAATTTCAGTTTCTTTTGAGTATAAGTTAAATGATGCTGGACAGGTTACAGATTTGGTTTGTACTAATGCTTCTGCTTTGTCTGGTAGTGTTACTGTACCTGGTACATTGGAGGGAAAAACGGTTGTATCTTTAGGTGATAATGCTTTTAAAGGTGCTTCTAATATTACAAGTGTTGTAATTCCTGAATCTATTAAAGAGATTAACCACAGTGCTTTTGAAAACTGTACAAAACTTACTAATGTTGATTTAGGCAGTATTACAAGTATTTCTTTTGATGTTTTTAAAGGTTGTTCTAGTTTAACTGAGTTAACTATTCCTAAAACTTTAAAAAAACGGTGCAGTGACGCCATGTTTGAATAACTCAAGTATTACCAAGATTACTTTTGAGGATGGTTTAACTGTTATTCCTGATTATCTTTGTGCAAATACTGGTGTAACTGAAATTAATATTCCAAGTTCTGTTCAAGAGATTGGATATGATGCATTTTCAAACTGTACTAAATTGAATAAAGTTAATTTAGGTAGTATTACAAGTATTTCTTTTGATGTTTTTAAAGGTTGTTCTAGTTTAACTGAGTTAACTATTCCTAAAACTTTAAAAAAACGGTGCAGTGACGCCATGTTTGAATAACTCAAGTATTACCAAGATTACTTTTGAGGATGGTTTAACTGTTATTCCTGATTATCTTTGTGCAAATACTGGTGTAACTGAAATTAATATTCCAAGTTCTGTTCAAGAAATCGGACATGATGCATTTTCAAACTGTCCAAATTTGAAAAAAATAACAATACTTGATAATGTTAAAAAGATTGGATTTTATACTATATCAGATACAGAATCTATATTTAAAAATCACAATACAGACTTAACAATATATTGTTATCAAAATTCCTTGGCTGCAGCATATGCTATAAAATACAATATAAAATTTGAATACTTACCTCAAGACAGTTCAAATCCATCAATTGATAATGATAGCAATCAAAATGGAGGTAACTCTAATTCAGGAGATACAACAAATAAAGATAACTCAAATCCAAAAGCAGATCCTGAAGAAGATTCAACAACTGCACCTGGCAAATTGCCATATACTGGTTCAAGTATAGGAATTATTGTTGCAATATTCTTCATATTAGGTGGCGGAATATTTGCATATAAAAAATATAATAATTTAAAAGGAATTTAAAATTTTAAGGATGTAACTTGATGTTGCATCCTTTATTTAAAGGAGAATAGCAATGAGAAATTTAAAAGCAAATACTTCAAGGCATATTATTATTTGTGTAATATTATTTTTGATATTATTAATATTTTTAATTTTTTTTACATTATTTTCTACCAAAACGCCTATTAGTCAAAATACAGAAAATCAAATTGTAAATAATGAATTAGAATTAAATAATCAAAATACATTAGAAAATGATACTGAAGCAATTACAAATTCAACAGATTATCCTCATGGTGAAATTCTTACTACAAGTGATGGCGAAGAGTATTCTATTATTGCTAATTTAAATATTCCAAGTTTAGGAATTGACTATCCTATACTTTCTAATTATTCTGATTCGTTATTAAAAATTGGTCTAACAAAATATTGGGGTTCTAACCCAAATCAAGTTGGCAATCTGGTTATTTTAGGTCATAACTATAAGTCAACTAAATTTTTTAGCAAATTGCCTAATATAAAGATTGGTGATATTGTTCAACTTACAGATTTATATAATAAAACTTTGAATTATTCTGTTTATGCTACAGATATTGTTAGTCCTGATGATAATTCTTGTACTAGTCAGAAAACGAATGGTAATATTGATTTAACTTTAATTACTTGCTATTATGATAATGCAAATTCTAAGGCTACTAGACGTTTTGTTGTTAAAGCACGTGCTTTGAATTAATGAATACAAAAATGTCTTTTTTACATTGTGTTTCATAAGACATTTTTGTTAAAATCTCTTGACATCTGCATTTAGAAACGCTATAATAAGAAGGTAATTTAGGTTTTGCATCATTAGCTCAGTTGGTAGAGCAGCAGACTCTTAATCTGAAGGTCCTCGGTTCGAAACCGAGATGATGCACCAAAAATAACAACTTACTAACAAGAATGTTGGTAGGTTGTTTTTTTTAAAATTTATAAAAATACTTGACATTTTCAACATGTGTTTTATATTGTTGGTAGTTATAAAGAAAAGTGGAGATTTTTCCCCACTTTTCTAATTCTTTTTTGTACCTTTTAATATAATTCTTTGCATTGCACTATAAGTATCTTTTGAGAGTAAATCCTTAGAAACCACTTGACCATTAAGACTCTTGATTATATAAGTTTCCGTAACGCAACCATTTGCTCCCTTCTGTTTTATCTCCTCTGTTCCCTCTGCTATTGTATTATCTTCAATATATTTTTCTGTAACCGGAATTGTTGAAATGGTTTTTGTTTCAAAAGTTATGTTGTATTCTGGATTTTCTTTTATTCCATAAATTGATATTGTTGCAACTCCGTTTGATGCAGTTGCCTTTATTTTTATTGCGTATTTTCTTGTATTTTTAAATTTGAAATCTGTTACACCATATGCTACTGTAGCATCTCTGCCCTCTGGCACATATGAGGTTATAAATTGATGGTTTCTTCTTTCTACTGTTTGCATATTTGCTTTTAAAACTGCATTGTATAATGTTGAAGAAATTTGGCAAATTCCTCCACCTATTCCATCTACAACTGCCCCATTTTCATATACTTTTGCAGTTTTGTACCCTGCTTTAGTTGTTCTTGCTCCTAAAGTTTTATTATATGAAAATGTTTCACCTGGCAACACTATTTTTTCATCTATTTTTTTACATGCTATTTCTAGGTTTGTTGACCTGTCTTTATCTCCACCATCATATCTTGTTGAATATGAACTTATTTTTTCTGGAAATGCTTCTGAGCCTAAGTTTGATAGTGTTACCTGTGGATTTGTTATTTGTAATGGTATTTCATATTGTTCTTTATTTTCTTCTAGTATTTTTTTTGCATCTTCTATATTGAAATCTATTCCTATTACTTCTGGATGAACTTCTACTGGGTCTTTTGTTATATATGCGTCTTGAACTTTTTTATAAATGTCTTGATGGATTTTGTCTATGTCTACTTTGCTTGGCCATGCTTTTTCTGCTGGTATTTCTATTGTTTCTTGATTTGTATTTATATTTTTTTGTTGTTCTTTTATTTCTGTTAGAAGTTTGTCTGTTAATATTTTTAGTCCTTCTTTTCCTGGTGTTATTATTAATTTGTCATTTTCTATATAGTAGTCTGGCTCTTCTATTGTTTCTGGTAAATTTGTTTGTATGTCTTCTATTGCTTGTTTTGTTTGTTCCTCATTAATTGTTGTTTCTACTTTTATGTTTTTCTTTCCTATTAATGCAAAAAATATGCCATAATTATTTGTTATTATATTTCCGCTTTTTCCAACTAAAATTGCTTCGTTTGTTGCTTTTTCTATATTGTAGTTTGTTTCTAATGTTTCTGGAGCTATGGTTGTTTCAAAGTCTTCGTATTTTAGTGTTATATCTTTTTTCTTTTTTTCGCTATATATGCTTTCTAATTTTTCTTTTGCTTGTTCTCTTGTTAATCCAGATACGTCTATTCCTTCTATTTTTACACCTTTTGTTATGTTTGCATTGTTTATGTTTGTTATTGCAAATATTACTGAAAATATTGCTATTATTATTGCAAATACTATGCTTATTAATTTTATGGTTTTTTTATTTTTATTTCTTTTCTTTATTATTTCTGGGTTTTTTAGTTTTTCTTGTTTTTGAATTTTTTTGTTTTTTTGTTTTTGTCTTTGTTGTTTGATTTTTTCTTGTTTTTTATTGTTTTCTTGTTTCTTTTTTTCTTGTTTTTTTAAATTTGCTATTTCTGTCTTTAATCTTATTTTTTCTTGTTCTTCTTTGTTCTTTCTATTTATTTCTTGTAAATTTATTATTTTTTCTATGTTTTTGTTTTCTTGCTTTTCCATTTTTATTTTGCTTCTTTTTTGCTTTCTTGTTTCTTCTAATTCCTCTTCTAGTGGTTCATATCTTGCGTTTTTTTCTAAATCTTCCCATTTTAATTTACTTTTTTCCATGTATTTTTTCCTTTCTCAATACATAAATTCAGTTTAATTTTTTTCTGCTGTACACCTACATAATATCATATTCTGCTTTCTTTTACAATATTTCTTTTAAATTTAAAATATCATTTAAGTAACAAAAAATTGCAAATTTTCTAAAAATTTTACAAAAAACACTTGAACATTATCGAATTTAATATTATAATACTTGTAGCAAAAGATAAATAAGGAGAGATATTCGATGGAGTTAGTAAAAAATATTTTTTTTAATACAGATAAATTAGTAGAAAATAGTAATGTAAAAATATCATATACAGGAAAATTTTTTCAAGAAAATGCTGAAGAAGTCTATATTCATTATGGATTTGGCATTAATTGGGATAATTTAAACGAAGTAAAAATGGAAAAAACAGAATTAGGTTTCCAAGCTGAAATTTTCTTGGGTGAAGGTGATTCTTTTAATTTTTGCTTTAGAAATGGTAATGATGAATGGGATAATAATGATGGTCAAAATTATACTTTCAATTTGGAGAAAAAACAAGCCGAATTAATAGTTTTGGAGGACGAGCCTGTTTCTTTGGGTAGTGCTAGAAAACTTAGAAAGTCTTATTTATGGAGCAAAAAAATTCGCTTGGCAGTGTATAAAATTATTACTTATTTTCCAAAAATATTATCTGGTAATTATAAAAGGAAAGTTCATGAAGCATAAATAAAAAATCTGAAAAGCTTTGTTTTTCAGATTTTTTTGTTTTATATATTCCACCCTCCGTTTATTGATATTACTTGTCCTGTGGTGTATTCATCTTTAATTAACCATTCTACGCATCTTTCTATATCGATTGATTTCCCTATTTTTTCTAATGGAATTTCTTCTTCTATGTTTTGTTTTTCTTCTTCGCTTAAATGTGCATTCATTTCTGTGTTTATTATTCCTGGTGCAATTGAGTTAACCCTTATGTTTGATGGCCCTAATTCTTTTGCTAGTGCTTTTGTTAGTGCGTCAACTCCTGCTTTGCTTACACTATAGTGTACTTCACATGACGCTCCTGTTATTCCCCATATTGATGATATGTTTATTATGCATCCTTTTTTGTTGTGTATCATGTTGTGGCATGCTTCTTGTGACATGTAAAATACTGAGTTTAGGTTTGTATTTATCATGTTATTCCAGTCTTCGTCTGTTATTTGTGTAAATTCTTTTATTTGTGATATTCCTGCATTGTTTATTAACACGTCTATTTTTCCGTATTTTTGTATTGTGTATTTTACTAGGTTTGTGGCTTCTTCTCTTTTTGAGACGTCTGCTTTATATATGTCTATTTTGATGTTTTGTTTTTCTAGTTCTTGTTGTAGTTCTTTTATTTCTTTTTCTGATTTGTTGTAGTTTGCTATTATTGTGTTTCCTTTTTTCGCTAGTTCTTTTGATATTTCTTTGCCTATTCCTTTGGATGCTCCTGTTACTATTATTACTTTATTCATTTAGTGCCTCCCTTTTATATTAGAGTTACTTGGAACAAATTTGAAATTTTGTCCGTGTGCGAAAATTTATAAAATAAAAAAGCCAATAATTAAGATTAAATCAAAACTACTGACCTTTCATATGGAGCCACTTCTCAGATTCGAACTGAGGACCCCCGCATTACAAGTGCGGTGCTCTGGCCAACTGAGCTAAAGTGGCATTCTTGGTGACCCCTACGGGAATCGAACCCATGTCTCCGCCGTGAAAGGGCGATGTCTTAACCGCTTGACCAAGGGGCCATATATACAAAGAACTAAATAATTATTCATTATTTAGTTCTTTTGGTGAGCTATCCGCGACTCGAACGCGGGACAACTTGATTAAAAGTCAAGTGCTCTACCACCTGAGCTAATAGCCCGTCACCATTTTTTTGTTACGTATCCGTAACGCTTTTATATATTACTATATTTTTTTTCAAATGTCAATACATTTGTCAAATTTTTTTTAATTTTTTTTTTATTTTTTAAATTTTTCGTGTTTTTTTGACAAATGTATTGATTTTTTTAACCCATTTGTTACTTTTGACTTTTTGCTTTTTGGCTTATTTTTTATGCGTTTAATTTTGCTATTACTTCTTCAACATCTATTCCATGTACATCACATGCTTCCTCTAGTGTTTCCATTTGTGAAGCAGGACATCCTAAACAGTGCATTCCTATTTCTAATAATATTTCTGCTTTTTCTGGTGCTTTTTCTAAAATTTCACCTATTGTTGTATCTTTACTAAATTTCATGGTTACTATCTTTCCTTTCCATTAAGGTCATAATTTAAATTAAATTTGTTTTTCCTTAATTTTTTATTTTACAAAAAGACGCATTTGTAGGCGTTTTTTGTCATCGTATTAAAATTTTATCATATTTTTTAAAAAAAGTATAGACAAATTAAAAAAAATGTTGTATATTTTTGTATTAGTAAGGCGGTGATATTATTTCTCGTTTATTAAATTTATTTTTTATCATATTTATTATTAATCTTTTTGTTACTTTATATTCAATTTATTCATTTTTCGAATTAAAAATTTTTCATACTCGTCAAGGTTCAAAATTAAAAATTAAGAAGGAGGAATTATAATTTTAAAGCGTAAATTTATTTTTTGCATTTTTTTTGTTTTTATTTCTTGTATAATAGCATTTGTTCATTTTTATCCTATTTTTATTTCTGAAGAAATTATTATTACTTATGGAATACATCCTTTTGATATCTGCTCAAAAAATCCTGTTCTTTGGAAATATATTAAATTAATTTTTATTTTCACTTATATTTTTTCTAATTTTATTTTTTCTAATTGTATTTTTAATCAATTTTTAATTAAATTCTTAAATAAAAGATTTGACAAATCAATTAATAAAAAAATTTCTGAAAAAAACGAATTTGAAAATACATCAAAATTAAATTTATTAATTGGGAAAAATGGTGAGCAAAAAGTTTACATTCCTGAAAAAGGTTTGTATCAGAATTTTTTAATTACTGGTACTATTGGATCCGGTAAAACATCTTCGGCAATGTATCCTTTTACCGAACAATTGATTAAATATAATAGTGAAAATCCTACGGATAAAATAGGAATGTTAATTCTAGATGTTAAAGGAAATTATTATAATCAAGTAAAAAATTATGTCAATTTTTATAATTTGCAAGATGATTTAATTGTTATCGGGTTGAATTCTGGCGTTTATTATAACCCTTTACACAAGCCAAATTTGAAACCTCTTATTTTGGCAAATAGATTAAAAACTATTTTGACTTTGTTTTCTGAAAATAATTCAGAATCTTATTGGCTTGATAAGGCAGAGCAGATTTTAGCAGAAGCAATTAAGTTGTGCAGATTGTATAATAATAATTACGTTACTTTTTCTGAATTGCATAAGTTGATTACTGTTCCTGGCTATTATAAAGAAAAGATTCGTATTTTAAAGGATTTATTTATTTCTTCTAAATTAAATAATAAACAAGTTTATGAACTTAACGAGTGTTTGAATTTTTTTCAAAAGGAATTTGAAGGTTTGGATTCTAGAACAAAGGGTATTTTGATTTCGGAAATTACTCGTATTACTAATACTTTTATTTCTGATTATGATGTTTTTTCTACATTTTCTCCTGAAAAAAATAAATTGAATTTTTTGGGTTTTCATGATGTAGTTGCGTCTGGGAAAATTGTTGTTTTGAATATGAATATTTCTGAATATAGCCTTTTGGCTAAAATTATTGCTACTTATTTGAAGTTGGATTTTCAGACTGAAATTTTGTCTTCTTTGTCTAGTGGCATTGTTAGAAAAACTGCTTTTATTTGCGATGAGTATGATAAATATTGTACAAAAACGGATAGCGATTTTTTTTCGTTAAGTAGAGAGTCTAAGTGTATTAATATTGTTAGTACTCAGAGCTATTCTTCTTTGAAAAATACGCTGAAGGATGAGGCGTCTGTTAAGGTTGTTACTCAAAATCTTATTAATAAGATTTGGTTTAGGACTGATGATTTGTTTACTATTGAGGAGGCTCAAAAACAGTTAGGGAAAGAGGATAAGAAAAAGATTTCTAAAACTTTTTCTGAGAGTGCTAAGGAGACTAATTTTAATTATTTTACTAATAGTTTGAATTCTTTGAATTCTAATATTTCTGAGTCTGTTAATTCTTATTTTCAGAGTGATTATATTTATGATACTAATTTTTTTACTAGAGATCTTGTGACTTTTACCGCTCTTACTTTTTTGTCTGATGGAATTAAGATTTTTAATCCTCAAAAATTGGATATGATTCCTTATTTTAAAAAATAATTTTTTTATTTAATTTATTTTTCTTTTCTTCTGGT